>Ga0315537_1000323_pt1 | contig 36565 bp, 36 predicted proteins | sample SalMarSW160270MG_FD_203091 | JGI IMG/M metagenome (GOLD analysis project Ga0315537, IMG submission 203091) | Salt marsh sediment microbial communities from the Plum Island Ecosystem LTER, Massachusetts, United States - Salt Marsh Sediment SW1602-70 ... | reverse complement strand
TACCCCAATCCATGACAACAAACCTCCTCTCTATGAGATTTTAGGGCTATTATACCACAGGAACGCAGGAGATAAGTTCTTCCAAGATTTCCCTCTCTTAAGATAAGAGGGGGAAAGGCCTGCCCGCTTGCCTTCGCTGAAGCTTTTGCGCAAGCAGGCCGAACACCTGCCCGCCAGGCCTTGGCAGGCGGGAATTCTTTGGCAGGCGGGGGAGTTATGAAGAGAATGCAATTGATGCTGAGCAACCAGCACCAGGGTGCTGCAAATAACCCCCTTTGTCCCCCTTAAAATAAGGGGGAGATTTGAAGAAAGGTCTTATTCTAAGGGGGGAGAGACACTAATCTTTGAGAGCAAGCCTTGTCGAAAAAATTGCAAATCCTAGCCACCAATCGGTGGCAGCATGTTTGCCCCCTGGCCGTAATAGTAGATAAACAGGTAAGCCACGAGAGCTAATTCCATCGCCAGTGCGATAATGATCAGCAGGACAGCACGCTGGATATTTCTATACTTCGCTGCGTTGACCCGGGCCAGGCCAAAGATCTGCCTGGTGTATACATCGATAGCAGACGCTTCATCTTTTATCATAGCTTCAAGAGCCTGCCTGTAAGCAGACAAAGTCGGGAATTTACAGATTCCCACGAAGAAGGCCGGCTCACATTCGGCTGCCTTATCCGTGTCTCCTGTTTCCTCCTCAACCAGGCGAATCCTGGGACGTACTGTCAGGATAAAGCTCACTATAGCCATTAAAGAAACGACGAAGTATATCGAGAGCAGTATAACAGTGAACAAGTTAATCGGGATGAGGCGGTAGTAGACGATAAAGAAGACCATAAACACGCCGAGAGCAGCGAGCAGTGATATTGCCTTCTGGTCGGCGCGTTCGAGCAGCCGATTCTCGGCATCCAGGACCCTCAACACGAAAAGAAGCCTGTTAGCGGATGTACTACTTTGTTCTTTACTTGGACTGCTCTGCGCCATTTCGAAATCTCGTCAGCATTATACAGACACTTATTCGAGTTCGTCAATTAGATTCTTCTGTTTCACTTCGTTCAGGGACAGAATGACAGGAGGCGAAGTGCTCAGAATAGCAACTGGATGTTGTTAAAGGCCCTCTCGGCACAGGCTTGCACATTTTTCCCGGAACACGTTATACTATGGCAGAGAGCTTTCTGGTGACTTTAGCGGAATGGAACCACCCGTTCCCATCCCGAACACGGAAGTGAAACGCTCCAGCGCAGACGATACTTGAGGGGAAACCCTCCGGGAAAATATGTCGTTGCCAGGAAGCTCTCATTTTTGCTGCTGAAGTCAATCTTTTTACCATTAGATGTCATCGTTCCTAAAGTATTGAGTATGTTATTATTTGTAAGGGGGGGTGAAGAAATGAACGCAGTACAAACCTTTAAGCTCACCAAGGAATTCGATGGCCTGGTAGCGGTAAACGGCATCGATTTGGAGATAAAGAAAGGCGAGCTTTTCTCCCTCCTCGGCCCTAACGGGGCAGGGAAGACTACCACCATCAGGATGTTGTGTTGCCTCTTAAAGCCAACCAGGGGGACAGCTTCCATATTGGGCTACGATATTGCTAAGGAGCCATTTAAGGTCAAAAAACTCATCGGGGTATCACCTCAAGAGACTGTCCTCTCCGAGCGCCTTAACTGCTGGGAAAACCTGGCTCTGATTGGCAAGGTCCATGGCTTGAGTTCTAACGAAGTAAAAGGACGTTCGAAGGAACTACTGGAGACGATGGGGCTTATGGAAAGGTCTAAAGACCAGGTGCGGAAGTTTTCCGGAGGGATGAAAAGGCGGCTCAGCATCGCTATGGCTCTTGTTTCTGACCCCGAGGTATTATTTCTGGATGAACCTACCCTTGGACTGGACCCCCAGTCGAGAAGAGCCATCTGGGAATATATAGCTGAGATTAAGGGAAAGAAGACCATTCTTCTCACTACCCATTATATGGAGGAAGCGGATTTCCTCTCCGAGCGAATAGGGATTATCGACGAAGGAAGGGTTGTAGCTTTGGGTACATCTCAAGAACTAAAGACAAATCTCCTTGAGATGCGCAGCATGGTCGTCTCAACAGAAAACCTCACCGCTGAGGTCATAGCGGATTTACAAGGCAAATACTCCAGGTTGGAGAAGGTCAAGGAGAAGCTCAGGATTTTCCACAAGGACTTAGACTTCAAAGAGATCGTGGACTATCTCCATTCTCGAGGAGTTACCGTTTATTCTGCTGCCTTAGAGCAGCCAACCCTGGAGGACGTCTTCATCCAGATAACGGGAAAGAAGCTTAGAGACTAGAAGGGAGGCGAAGGAAATGAAGTTCTGGGAAATTGGCAAAAGGAATCTGAAGGAGATTTATAGAAACCCTGTGCTTCTAGGCTTTCTCCTGGGAATGCCCCTTGCCTTTATGCTGGTATTTTGCTCTGCCTTCGCCGGGGAGCAGGCCAGCCCTATTGCGATGAGTGTAGTGGACGAAGACCACTCCCAAACCTCCTTTGCTTTTATACAATGTCTTGGAAGCATAGAGGCTATCGAGCTGAATGAGTCGATATATAGTGAAGAATCTCAGGCCCAAGAGGACCTGGAGGACAGCAGGATATCATTCTATTTATTAATTCCCTCAGGATTCGAGGCGGCAAAGCAGGCCCAACAAACTGTCAACTTAGAGTTAGTCTACAAGGAAGCAGACCCGATGATAGGTCTACAAGTAAAACCTATAATAGAGGCTGTCGGCTCTGAATTCCTGGGAGTGGCTCCCCCTTTAAATGTTGAACTAAAGGGAACAGAGAGCAAAATAAAGAACGAGACGGTCAATTTCTTTGCTCCCGGGATAGCTGTCTTCGGACTCATGATTTTAGTTTCCACAGCGGCGGAGATAATTGGCGGTGATAGGGAGAAGGGCTTTCTGGCTCGAATGTTTACTACCCCGGCAAGACCCTGGGATTTCATTCTGGGCTATTCCTTGCCCTTTATCCCGGTGCTCATCGTCTCCACGCTGATTTATCTTGGCGTGGGGATGGCGCTGGGCTTGACCATTGTCGGCAATCTGGGGCATGCCTTTCTTATTTTTTTCCTTATCGGGCTTTGCTCTATCGGGATAGGCATGATAGTGGGCAGCTTAATCAAGAGTGAGTCTCAAGCAGGCGTCTGTTGGATATTCATCGTTCCCATGGCCATGATCTCCGGGGCCTGGTTCTCAGTGAAGGGTATGCCTTCGGCTGTTAAAAGCGTTGCCGGAGCCCTTCCTTTTATCCATGCTATAGATGGTTCTCGGGCTATTATCAACGGCTCATCTCTCTCAGCTATCATGCCCGATCTTTACTGGCTTGTTGGCTGGGCAGTCGTCCTATTTGCTGCCGGGATTGCATTATTCAGCAGGAAGATGGTGAGTTAGAACTTGCTATTGTAGAGCCTGCATCCTGTCATCGCTCTAACTGTGCCAGGTCGAATTTCATGCCGTCCCTGGCGGCGATGACCCGGATTTCGGTCTCCTCGGTCAATTTCTCAGCCAGCTCCCAGGGTTTAGCCCGCCACATGGTCATGCCAAAATGAGTAAGTATGGCTATCCTGGGCTTTAGTTTCTCAATTATACTCTTGACCTCGGGAAGAGCTAGATGGTCAATGGGAGCTCCTGGATTCAATCGGACCACATTGATAATCAGCAAATCGCCTTCATAGTGATTGGCTAAATCATCGAAATATCTGGTGTCAGTAATCCAGGAGAAGGTATGCCGCGGCGTCTGGAAAATAAAGCCATATGTCTCCACGGGATGTTTGTGCCTGATGGGGGTCTTAAAAGAAACGTCGTTAATTACATAGGACCCTCCTTCAGTTAAGACCTGGATGCTCTCAAGATAAGACCGTAAATAAGACAAAACAACGGGGTCTTGATTCAAGGCATCGGCGGGGGCAAAGACCGTGCCGCGCTTCTTTGTCCCTCCGTCGGTCATAGCTTCAATCATGATATTAATATCCCCGCTGTGGTCTAAATGTCTGTGAGACAAAATAATAGCGTCCAGTTTCGTGGGATCGAGCTTCCTCCTGGCAATCTGGACCAGGGAGCCAGGACCGGGGTCCAGGAGTATTTGAGTGTCGCCCAGAGTAAGCCAGGCACCCCCTGAAGCAAGAAACTGGCGAATCACTACAAACCTGGCACCGGCGGTACCCAGAAAGGTAATTGTGTCGCTTAATTCAGCCACCGCTGAATTATAGCAAGGAAAGCTGCTAAAATGATAAAGTGGAGTTATAGAAGGACCTATGAGCTACGGGACAGGCGGCAATCGCTTCGCCATTCAAACATTTAGCCTTTCCAGGAAATTCGGAGAGCTGGTAGCAGTAGATGGCATAGATTTATCTATCAAGGAAGGTGAGCTATTCTCCCTGCTAGGACCGAATGGCGCTGGCAAAACAACTGCTATCAAGATGCTATGTTGTCTGCTCAGACCGAGCAGTGGCACAGCCACGGTCATGGGCCGTGATATACATGAAGACCCCATGGCAGTGAAACAAATAATAGATGTCTCGCCGCAAGAGACAGCAATAGCGGAGCATCTTAACGCCTGGGAGAACCTGCGCTTGATTGGGGGGATACGAGGATTGGCGAAAGAAGAGGTGAAAAGGAGGTCAGAGGAACTGCTGGAGATGGTAGGCCTGGCTAAGAGGGCTAAAGATCAAGTGCGGAAGTTTTCCGGAGGGATGAAAAGGAGGCTCAGCATCGCTATGGCTCTTGTTTCCGACCCTCAGGTGCTATTTCTGGATGAACCCACCCTGGGCCTGGACCCCCAGTCAAGAAGAGGTATATGGGAACATATAGCAGAACTTAAGGGGAAAAAGACGATACTGCTTACGACCCATTACCTGGAAGAGGCTGATGCCCTGGCGGATAGAATAGCGATAATAGACGAGGGCAAGATAGCGGCCCTGGGAACTCCGCAGGAGTTAAAAGACAGCATCTCCGATATGCGAGTAATGGTAGTCAAGGCAAAGAACCTGCCCCCTGATGCCATTGAGGGTCTAAAGGAGATATACCCGGAAGTGAAAGCAACAGAGGACGGAATTGAGATCGGAGCTAAAGAATTGAGTTTCTACGAGATAGTAGATTATTTGCGCCCCAGGGGAGTTGCTATCCAGTCCATGGCTCTGAAACAACCCACCTTAGATGATGTATTTCTGCACCTTACCGGAAAAGAGTTAAGAGAATGAGATTTGCGGAATTAGCCATAAGAAACTTCAAGGAGATGTGGCGAGACCCTATATCTATGGGGCTCGAAATAGGGATTCCCGCAGGTTTTCTGGTTATATTCTGGGCTCTTGGTCGGAGTATGAGGGACGAAAGCTTTCTCGTTCCTTCCATGTTAGTACCGGGAATAGCGGTCTTTGGTTTTACTTTCTTGTTAATGTTTTCAGCCGTGGTGCTCGCCCGAGACAGGGAAAGCGCACTTTTGTCAAGACTCCTCGTCGCCCCACTCAAGCCACACGATTTTATTTTGTCTTACTCCTTGCCCTACATCCCACTGGTTATCCTTCAAATATTACTATGCTTCGGCATAGGGGCTTTGCTGGGACTTGAGGTGACTGGGAATACCGGCCTCGCTTTTCTCATCCTTCTCATCATGGGGATATGCTCTGTGGAACTGGGAATGATTCTGGGACTGCTCTTTGCCGTGAATCAAGTGTCGGGCGTTGGCTCAGCGATAATAACCCTCGTAGCTGTACTCGGAGGAATCTGGATAGACTTAGGAACGATAGGAGGCGTGTTTTACGGCATAGGGAATGCTCTTCCCTTTGCCCATGCTATTGATGCGGCACGAGCTGTTATTATAGGGGCTGACTTCAGTAGTATTGCCACAGATGTCTACTGGGTCCTGGGCTATACCGTGGTGTTTTTTGCTTTAGGTACTTTCTTGTTCAGGCGGAGGATGGTGGAATGAATAAAATAGAAACGCATTTAGCAGATAAGAGAAAATAATGGCGGAACTGGAAGTAGAAATCGCCCGGCTGATAAGGGAATACCAGGCTAAAACAGGAAAGGCCTTGACTATTGGCTCAGTCGAGTCGGCTACCGGCGGCAGGATAGCTGACAGGATAACCAACGTCCCCGGTAGCTCGGATTACTTCAAGGGCTCTGTAGTGGCTTACAGCAACGAAGCAAAAATCGCCTTGCTCAGGGTAAAAAGTGCGACCATTGAAAATTATGGGGCCGTGAGCGAGCAAACGGCTCTGGAGATGGCTCAAGGCGGCAGAAAGCTCCTGGATGTGGATATATGCGTCTCCGATACCGGGATTGCCGGTCCCTCAGGCGATACTCCCGAAAAACCGCTGGGCTTGTTTTATCTCGGCCTGGCAGCCAGAGGTGAGAGCTTGAATCAGAAGCATGTCTTTCAGGGAAATCGAGAGGGAAACAAGCGGGATGCTGCCGAAGCCGCGCTAAACATGCTGAAGCAATACTTGTTGCGGTGCATCAACGCCGGATGATGTAGTGCGAGGCTTTAGCCTCGTGCAGCACGACCCTCAAGGGTCGCACTACAAAATTAGGGTAAGGAGGTTAAAAGCAATGACAACCGAGAAGTTCACTGTAGATGGAAGTCAAGTGGTCGAGAAGATCAAGGAGCTAATACATCAGGGAAATATCAGAAGAGTCCGTTTAATACATAAGGGGCGTCCTTTGATAGACATTCCGCTGACGGTAGGCGTTGGTGTGACTGCGGTAACGGTCCTGGCAGCCCCGGTACTGGCTGCGCTGGGAGCAATTGCCGCACTGGTCACGGAATGCACTATCGAGGTAGAAAGGGTAGAAGATACCGCGGGAGAGAAGGGCGAAAAACAATAGAAATCTAGCTACTCTCTAGGCAATGGTTCGGGGACTGTAAGCGCTGCCGACCCGAACGACCTGCATTCCACACAGGGCTATAAGGACAAGAAGGAGGTGTCAAAAATTAAAATCGAGGAAATAAGGGTTAGAGACAGAATGCGAATGCGGGGGCTGAAGAACAAAGGCTTAATAGAAATTTCCCAGGACCCTAAGACGGGGAATTTCATTCTCATCGTGGGCAAGGGGACTCACAGGAAGTGGTTGCTCTTCAACTTTCCGGATGGAATGTGGAGAGCCGAGTGTTCAAAAGAGCAAGTCTTAGACGTAGTGAAGGATTTCTTGACTGAGAAAATTCTGAAGGATTAAGGTCCGTCCCTCTTCACTCAGCGGCTGAGCGTAGAATAGAATAGCCCCTTTAAGGTATACTTTGCATCATGGCAACTTTCGATACAGGTGAAATAAAGTCCAGGGCAAAAGGCAACTTTACCGATGCCTGGACAGCTACAGCGAAGCTTATTCCCACTGGCACTGAAATCTCTCTGCCGAGGAAAGGCAACCCCCATCTTGTACGGGAATTAATTCAAAAATCCCGCCAGATATTGCTAAACCTGGGCTTTGACGAGGTCGAGAATCTCACAATGCTGCCCGACAGCGATGTGGTCAAGCAGTATGGGCCGGAAGCTCGAGCTATTCTCGACAGGGCTTTTTACCTAGCTGAATTGCCCCGCCCTGACATAGGGTTGAGCGCGAGAAGAATAGCTCAACTAAAGAAGATAGCAGAAGAAATTGACATTGAAAAACTGCAGACTATTTTGAGAAATTATAAAAAAGGGGAAATCGAGGCGGATAACCTCATCGAAGAGCTTATTGCCGGACTGGGCATCACTGATCGCCAGGCTACGGAGCTCCTGGACAAGGTTTTCCCCGAGATGAAAGACCTACAGCCAGTGCCCTCCAGCAAGACTCTGAGGAGTCACATGACGGCTACCTGGTTTCATACCTTAGCAGCTTTACAGGATAAAGCCAGCTTTCCAGTCGCTTTATTCTCCGTAGGGCCCAGGTATCGCAACGAACAGAGAGAAGATGCCCAGCATTTGCGAGTCCACCACTCGGCATCCATCGTGGTCATGGACCCCGAAATGTCCTTGGATGCGGGAAGAGCGATTACCAGGGATATCATGCAGCAATACGGCTTCTCCGACGTCAAATTTGAGACCAAGATAGCAACATCCAAGTACTATGCCCCCGGGCAAGAGCAAGAGGTCTTCGTCAAGCATAAGATTCGTTCAAGTTGCCTCGTCCCCGGGCAGGAGCAAGAGGCCTTCGTCAAGCATAAGGGCAACTGGCTCGAGATAGCGGACATCGGAATGTATTCGCCTGTCGCCCTGGCGAATTTCGACATCAAATACCCTGTGTTCAACGCCGGATTCGGCATTGAGCGACTGGGGATGCTTCTTTATAAAATAGACGATGTAAGAAAGCTGGCATATCCCCAGTTTTCTGTAATGGAGTATTCCGACGAAGAGATAGCTAAATCTATTACCTTTATAGCCAGCCCTGAGACAGCCAGGGGACAGAAAATAGCTCAGGCAATCGAGGAAACCGCCCGCAAGCACAAGGACGAGATTGCCCCGTGTGAATTTTTGGCCTGGCAAGACAAGTCCGTTGAGGTGAAAGTTGTCGAAAAAGAGGCCGGCAAGAGATTAATCGGTCCCGCCGGTTTCAACGAGATCTGCGTTGCCGATGGCAGTATTTATAGTGATGTTGCGCCTTCAGGCATACACACCGGGATAAACTATATGCATGCTATAGCCATGGGTGCCGCAGCAGCAATAGAAAGTAGCAAAGATAATTTAACTTATCAGGTAAAGGGAATAAGGCATCTCTCCGACCTTAATCTACAGATTTCCGAAGCTGTGCGACAACATGTTGAAGGACAGCAGAAGAAAATAAAGGTCGCCGGCGCTGTATTTATAACCATAGAGGCACGACCTGTGTGAGGAGAAAGTGACAAAGCAAGCAGAAAATAAATCATTACAAAAACTCGCTAACCTGAAAAGGCAACATAAGGGGCTTATTAACCTCATGCCTCTACAGACAGGTGGCATGCTTACCGATGCTGCCAAAGAGGCCTTAACGGAATTCGGGGATGGATATTCTGTATGTGACTTTTGCGAGGGCGTTTTGTGCAGTGTAACCAATCCCCCCATCCAGGACTTTGTCCAGGAGCTTCTACCTCAATTCTTAGGCTGCGAAGTTGCCACCATAACCCACGGAGCCCGGGAAGCTAAATTCGTGGTCATGCATTCTCTAGCAGGGCCGGGCGATTCGATTCTTGTTGACGGTAACAGGCATTACACAACGGTCGTAGCTGCCGAAAGGGTGGGACTAAATGTAATCGAGGTGCCTCATTCCGGAAATCCGGAATTCAGAGTCGACGTTAACGAATACGCACCGCTAATAAAAAAACATGCCCCCAAGCTAATTCTATTAACTTATCCGGACGGTAATTATGGAAATCTTCCTGATGCCGGAAGGTTGGGAGAAATCGCTCAGGAATATAACATTCCTTATGTCCTTAACGGGGCATATGCTGTAGGCAGAATGCCTGTAAGCATGGAGGAGATAGGGGCTGATTTCATTATTGGCAGTGGGCACAAAAGCATGGCCTCCGCCGGACCTGTCGGGGTATTGGGAATGAAGAAGAAATGGGAAGAGATAGTGTTGAGAAAATCCGGCAAATATAGCAAGAAAGATATTGAGCTCCTCGGCTGTACTGTAAGAGGAGTTCCTCTAATAACGCTCATGGCTTCCTTTCCTTATGTAAAAGAAAGAGTTCAGCATTGGGATGAGCAGGTATCTAAAGCACAGTGGTTTTCCGCCGAGCTTGAGAAATTAGGCTTTACACAAATAGGCGAAAAGCCGCATAGGCATGACTTGCTGCACTTCGATACCCCCGTGCTCTACGAAATCTCCAAGCGCGTCCGAGAGAGGGGATATTTCCTATACAAAGAATTAAAGGAAAGAGGCATTTGGGGACCACAGCCAGGCATGGCAAAGTCTTTCAAACTCTCCACCTTCGCTGCCGATAGGCAACAGCTAGGGTTTGTTATAGATTCATTTAAGGCTATCCTGAATAAATATAGTTAGCGAACCTGGGCAAAAATCCAGCGGTGTCTTTGAGCATAGGCTTCCTTCAACTTCTGTAAAGATGCTTGAAATGGCATAGAGGTAATATTATCCGTGCTCATGATTATAGCGTCCTCTCCATCGCTTGAATAATACCTGGGGCGCCTCCCCACCACCTGGAAGCCATACTTTTTATAAAGTTCCTGAGCTATTTCATTAGAGGCACGCACCTCCAGAGTGACTACATTAGCATCCAATATCTGTGCCAGCTCAATAGTTTCTATAAGCAAACCTTCACCTATGCCAAGTCGACGATAACTATCTCTTACACCAATGGCAATGATATGTGCCTCCTTCATCATCATCCAGAAGCCTGAAAAGCCGACTACGTTTTCCGATACGTTAAGTTGACGTCCATAACTGAAGAGCCGTTTGAACCAGGGCAGTTTCTGTATCGCTTCTACCTCAGATTCTGACGTACTCCTCTTATTACAGGCCACTATATAGCGGACGGATGGATTGTAAAGATCCCGCTTATACGCCGATTGAGAGCGAAACACCCACTCACCAGGGAAAGCCTCTCTATCAATTTGGGCTACCTGGGGGATATCCTCATACTCCATAGGGCGGATGATATAATATTTGCCTGGCATCGATTGAAATTCTAGCATAGTATCGGGCTTTTAGCCCTGATCCCTCCTTTCATTACGTCAGACAATTCAGCACCCCTGTTCCATACACTTTTTCGCCTTCAACCTGCACTCTACAGAATAGGGCCTAGCTGGTATTGACAACATAGGTAGCCGATGCTATAGTAATGAGAAGCTACCAAGCTAATGAGGTGCAAGAATGAACTATGGACGTGAGTTACTGAAGGGAAACACTGATTCTCTACTGCTCTGCTTAATTAGTCGTGAGCCTACCTATGGCTACCAAATAGTAAAGGAACTGGAGAAGAGGAGTAATGGGTATTTTCAGTTTAAAGAAGGTACTCTTTATCCCGCTCTACACCGCCTAGAGCGAGACAACCTTATCACAGCTAAATGGCAGATACTACCTAATGGACAGCAAAGACGTTATTACTACATAACTGAAAGGGGACAGCAGGTCCTAGCTAACAGGTTAGCTACATGGCAGGATTTTTCTACGGCAGTTCAAGCAGTGACGCAAGCGGAAACAATCTAGGGCTCAAATGAGAAGTAACATAAGCCATTATTTAAACAAGTTTAAAGCGTGCCTCCAGATCGACCAGACTATAAGGGACGGTGTGGCTGAGGAGCTTTACACACATCTCGAGGATAAGAGTCGGGAGCTAGAAGAAAACGGACTAAGCAAAGAGGAAGCAAGCAAAATCGCAGTACAATCTCTGGGCTCCCCTGAATTAATTGCCCAGCAAATCTATGAAACACATGCTCAAGGTAGCTGGAAAGAAGCACTTTTCAGTGCCTTGCCCCACTTTCTGGTTGCTTTACTCTTCACTTCATATTACTGGCAAAATATCGTCTACGTGTCAATTATGTTAGCGCTAATCGTTGGCATAGCAATTTATGGTTGGCATCGAGGTAAGCCAATATGGATTTTCCCCTGGTTGGGATACTACCTTATGCCAGTAGTAGTTACCGGTATATTGCTGCTTTCCCTTCCCCAAGGTTGGGGCTGGATAGCAGCGCTCATCTATATCCCCCTGGCTCTTTTTGTTTTTATCCATATAGTGAGGCAAACTGCAAGGCGGGACTGGCTATATGCATCACTGATGCTAGCCCCTATGCTTGTGACATTCGCCTGGTTTTCGTCCTTGGGCACGGGAAATGAGCTTTTGACAAACGGCATTTGGCTGGCAAGCTTGCAAACAAATGCACTTTGGATAGTTATTAGTTTTATTGCTTTGGCAGCAGCAACTATCGCCTTCATCCGCCTCAAGCCGCGCAGATATAAAATTATGAGTTTATTAATTCCACCTCTCGTGATCTTATTCTCGGTAACCACGGCAAGCCGAGGAAAAATTGATTACTGGGGTTGGCTGATATTGCTCTTTGCTTTATGTGCCTTTGCCATCCCAGTATGGATGCAAGCCAGAGCATACCAATAATCCTCCCTGAAAACTTTGTTCTTCAGCGTCCCCAAGATTTACCCAGTGGCATTTTAAAGGTGCCATGGAATCCACCTACAAAATCAAGGGGGCTATGGAGGCGCGGGAGCGAAGCGGATTTTTCGTGGGGTACTAAGGAGCCGAAGATTAACTCTGTTCCTGACTCCACAAGCTAGGTTGGGGCTGAATATCCCTTTTGTAAGGCAGTCCCAGGTGTTCGTAAGCAAGCCTAGCAGCTACCCTGCCACGAGGTGTCCGTTCCAGAAAACCTAACTGAAGAAGGTACGGCTCGTAAACATCCATAATAGTATCAGCATCCTCGTTAATAGAAGCAGCAATGGTATCTAGACCTACAGGACCGCCGTCAAATTTGTCAATTATTGTATGCAACACTCTATGGTCTATGTCATCCAAACCCACAGAATCTATCTCCAGCTTTGAAAGTGCTTCCAGAGCTACTTCCTTGGCGACCACTCCGTCTGCCATGACCTGAGCATAATCTCTTACTCTCTTTAAGAGACGATTGGCTACTCGAGGAGTACCTCTAGCACGCTGGGCAATCGGGACAAGCCCTTCTCTCTCCGCTTTCACCTTAAGGATAGTTGCTGCCCTTTCCAAAATCGTCTGTATTGCTGCCTCGTCGTAGAAATCAAGATGATATGTCACCCCAAATCTATCGCGAAGGGGAGGACTCAATAGAGCAAAGCGCGTAGTAGCCCCAATTAAGGTAAAACGGGGCAAATTCAACCGTAAATTTCTAGCGGCTGGACCTTTCCCCAAAAAAATGTCAAAAACAAAATCCTCCATTGCCGGATAGAGTTTTTCTTCTATTGTATGGCTAAGCCTGTGTACTTCGTCAATAAAAAGGATATCCCCCTCATGTAGATTAGTAAGAATAGCTGCTAGGTCTCCAGTGCGTTCTATCGCCGGCCCAGAACTAACTTTAATATTGACTCCCATCTCGGCAGCAATGATGTAGGCAAGGGTAGTCTTTCCCAAACCGGGAGAACCATAAAGAATGATATGATCTAGCGGCTCACCTCTTTTTTGAGCAGCGACGATAGCTATTTTTAGATTATCTTTAATTTTTTCTTGACCTATGAATTCGCTAAGGCGTCTGGGGCGAAGGTCAAAGTCAATAAAGCCATCATCGGTTGCCGTTTTACCTGAAATAATCCGCACCGCTAACCTTTACCCCGATTAAATCGGGGAATTTTTACTAGCTCTCTAATTTTAAAGTCGCAGCCTCCTCTTCACCAAGACCTCCCCCCTTCAATCTTCCCCCATCATCAGGACTCACAGAAAGGACCCGAGATGGGATGAGCTTACCGAGAATGACATTTTCCTTGAGACCACGAAGCCTATCCAACTTGCCTTTGACCGCGGCATCAACAAGAACACGGCCTGTTTCTTGGAAAGACGCAGCTGCCAGCCAACTGTCCTTGCTCAAGCTAGCTCTGGTTATCCCGAGAAGTGCAGCTTGAGCCGTTGCTGGCTCACCTCCTTCGGCCAGTACCCTGGCATTTATATCTTCATAGTCAAACCGATCAACTAACTCGCCGGGCAAAAGCTTTGTATCTCCTGAGGAAATAATTCTCACGTTGTTTAACATTCGCCGAGTAATGACAGCAATATGTTTATCATGTATAGTCACCCCTTGTGAGCGATATACTTTTTGTATTTCATCAATCAGATATTGCTGGACTGCATCCTTTCCCATAATACGCAAGATATCATGCGGGCCAATAGGACCTCTAGTAAGCCGATCGCCCGCTTTGACCTTATCCCCTGATTGAACAAGCAAATATGCACCATGGGAAACACTATATTCTCTCTCTTCCGCCTCTTCATACCTAACATAAACGTGGTCACCCTCAATGCCGACTTGGCCAGCTACTCTAGCTACTATAGATTGAGATTGCCCTGCTTCACCATGGCCCCGACTTGTCGGGGCTGGTAATCTCTTTTTGGTCTTCTTTGGGGTCTTCTCTGGCAGATAAAATAGTATGTTACCAGCATCCACCGATTGTCCATCAGTTACAGCTAGCTCCGCTCCTGGCAGAATTGGGTATTCATCCAAATAGAATTCAGAGCTAATGACCTTGACTATGCTTGTTCCGTCAGTATGGGTTACTTCAACAGTACCATCAATCTCAGAAATGATTGCACTGCCACCTGGTGTTCTGGCCTCGAAAAGCTCTTCTACGCGAGGCAGCCCGGTGGTAATATCGACACCTACTATGCCCCCAGTATGAAAAGTGCGCAGAGTGAGCTGAGTTCCAGGCTCACCGATGCTCTGGGCAGCGATAACACCTACAGCGGTTCCAATCTTTACTAATCGCTTCTTTCCCAAGTCCCTTCCATAGCAGTTTTGACAAACACCAAATCGAGAACGGCAGCTAAGAGGCGACCTCACGTGTACCTGAGTAATGCCGGCCTCGATAATTTGTCGCACTTTATCTTCGTCAATTTCTTCATCACGGTCAACAATGACTGCATGTGTGCCTGGATCAACAATCTTGCTTGCTGCTAAGTAGCCAGTAATTCGATCTTCAAATGGGGGAAGGGACCCTTCTTCGGTTTCCCGGGATATCCAAATTCCCTCGGTAGTACCACAATTTGTTTCGGTTACCATGACATCTTGGGCTACATCGACAAGGCGCCTGGTAAGATAACCACTATCCGATGTCCTTAAGGCGGTATCAGCTAATCCTTTGCGAGCACCATGGGTAGAAATGAAATACTCCATGGGTGTCAGTCCATCACGGAGACTCGATTTAATGGGAAAATCTATTATCCTTCCTGAGGGGTCGGTCATCAACCCGCGCATCCCTGCCATCTGCCTGATTTGAGAAATATTCCCCTTGGCACCCGATGTAGCCATCATGTAGACGCTACCATAAGGGTCTAGCGACTGGGATATATCCTCAGTAACCTTATCTGTAGCCTCCATCCATACTTGAACTGTACTTTCATACTTTTCACCCTCGGTAATCAAGCCATGGTTAAGTTGATCTTCAATAAGGCTAACTTTCTCATCGGCTTCTTTAAGAAGCTTGGCCCTCTTTGGAGACTCCTCAATATCATCCATAGCGATGGAAACGCCCGACTTTGTAGCATAGTCAAACCCTAATTGCTTAAGTCTATCAAGGACACCAGCAGCACCTTCATTGCCCAACAAACGTATGCAATCAGAGACTAATGTTCTTAAAGAAGCCCTATCTACTATTTCGTTATAAAAGCGAAGTTGCGGAGGCAAGGCATCATTAAATAAAATTCTGCCCACTGTAGTATTTATCTTCCCCCCATCTGAATCCCGATCATATCGGGACGAAGAATCTCGCACAACAATTTCGGCACCAAGTTCGATAATGCCAAGTTCGTAAGCTAACTTAGCCTCGCCAAAATTGCTGAAAAATTTTCCTTCACCTCTGGCTTCAGGCTTCGAAATGGTAAGATAATAGCAGCCCAGAACCATATCCAGGGTGGGTGTTGTCGCAGGCTCACCACAACTTGGTAGCAACATATTATAAGGACTAAGCACATGTTCCCTGGCTTCTTTCACCGCGGCTTTGGACAATGGCACGTGAACCGCCATCTGATCGCCATCAAAATCGGCATTAAAGGCGGTACAAACTAAGGGGTGGAGCTGAAAAGCATCGCCGTCGATTAACACGGGTTCAAAGGCTTGAATGCTGAGCCGATGTAACGTTGGGGCACGATTAAGCAATACAGGGCGCTCTTTAACTACTTCATATAGTGCATCCCAAACCTCAGGGCTACCTCTTTCCACCAGACGCCGGGCACTCTTCAGATTATTGGCATATCCATTCGCTATGAGTTTGTGCATAACCGAAGGCTTAAATAGCTCCAAAGCAACATAGCGTGGCAAACCACATTGATGAAGTTTGAGTTTAGGGCCAACAACAATGACCGAGCGACCGCTGTAGTCTACTCGCTTACCGAGAAGATTTTGCCGAAACCGTCCTTGCTTGCCCTTCAGGATGTCAGAAAGAGATTTCAAAGCATGCTTATTACCAGTGGTAACTGCGCGCCCTCTTCGGCCGTTGTCAATAAGAGCATCAACAGCTTCCTGCAACATGCGTTTCTCATTTCGGATAATTATTTCCGGCGCACCTAACTTCATAAGGCGGCGGAGACGGTTGTTACGATTAATAACTCTCCGATAGAGGTCGTTAAGGTCGCTGATAACAAAGCGACCGCCATCCAACTGAACTATGGGACGAAGCGCCGGAGGCAGTACAGGAAGCAGGGTTAAAACCATCCACTCAGGCTTATTCCCACTGAGCTTAAAAGCTTCAACTAATTGTAGCCGTTGGCTGACCCTCTTACGGTATCCTCCCGAGATACTATGGATTTGCTCACGAAGTTCTTGGTGCAAAGCATCCATATTAATTTGCTTCAATACTTGTAGAATAGCTTCAGCTCCCATGCCAGCTTCAAAAATAGCACCATACTTATCTTTAAGTTTCCTGTATTCCTCTTCGTTAAGCAATTTTAGCGGCTGAAGACTTTCTGTCCCTCCAATGCTTACCTTTAGCTCCTCTTCAAGTCCTTCCTTCTTTTCTATAAATTTAGCACGAAGCTGGTTTACCTCTTTTATCTTAAGCTCTTCCCCCAAGCCTTTGGCTTCCAATTCCTCGATTTTTTTGTTCAGGCGTTCTTCTTGCTCGGTAATTTTTCGAACCATCTCTTCCTCAAGTTGACGAAGCTTCTTCTGTCTGGCCTCCTCATCAACAGAGATAATGATATACCGAGCAAAATAGATGACTCCCTCTAAGTCCCGTGGGGATAGATCGAGGAGCAACCCAAGCCGACTAGGCACTAACTTAACGAACCATATATGAGTAACTGGCGCAGCTAATTCTATATGCCCTGTGCGCTCTCGACGTACGCTCGAATGAGCTACCTCAACACCACATTTATCACAAATAACTCCCTTATACCTCGCCTTTTTATATTTACCACAATGGCATTCAAAATCTTTAACAGGGCCAAAAATCTTTTCACAAAATAGACCATCTCTTTCTGGCTTCAAAGTGCGGTAATTTATTGTCTCCGCCTTGGTTACTTCACCGTGAGACCAACTTCTGATTTGCTCCGGTGAGGCAAGACTTATGCGAATACCATTAATGCCATCAAATTGAGACATTTTCCCCCTCGCTAAGTAGTTCAACAGCAAAACCTAAACTACGTAGCTCCATGAATAAAACTTTGGTCGATTCTGGAATACCAAGTTGTTGAATATCCTCGCCTTTAACAAGAGACTCATAAGCTTTGGCCCGTCCCATTACATCGTCTGACTTTATTGTGAGCATTTCTTGAAGCGTATGAGCTGCGCCATGCGCTTCCAATGCCCATACCTCCATCTCACCAAACCTTTGACCACCAAACTGAGCTTTCCCGCCCAATGGTTGCTGGGTGATGAGCGAGTACGGACCGGTGGAACGAGCATGTACCTTATCACCAACAAGATGAATCAGTTTCATCATATAGATATTACCCACAGTCACCGGCTTGTCGAACAGTTCGCCAGTCCTCCCATCTCGAAGTTCCATTTTGCCAAAAATAGGAGGATAGAGCCTTCGCTCTTTATAAACTTTTTGTGCCATCTGCTCCAAATCTCTATCACTGAGATCCCTAAGATGAGAATTATCAGCTATGCCCAGTTCCTCAAGCCATAGGCAGAGGGAAGCTTTTCTAGCCGCACCTACATGCTCTTCATCCATTATTTCCCTGGCATCAAAACCATGATAAGAAAGCCATTCTCCGACCTTTTCTAGATCAGTCCCGGCATTCCCTGGATTTTCAGGGCTAAAGTTAACAGCGTTAGCTTTCCAAGCTATCCAAGTCTTGGCTAAGGCATCCTCAATATTCAGAGCATCAGCTCCATCAAAAATGGGATTAATAGCCTTAAAACCTAGTGTCTGAGCTGCCCAACCCAAATGAGCCTCCAAAACCTGCCCAATGTTCATACGGGATGGAACACCGAGAGGATTGAGGACAATATCTACAGGCGTGCCATCCGGCAAAAATGGCATGTCTTCCTCAGGCAATATGACAGAAACAACCCCTTTGTTGCCATGTCTTCCTGACATTTTATCTCCCACTGAGATCTTGCGCTTTTGAGCAACCCATGCTTGTATAACTGTGTTTACACCGGCAGGTAATTCATCATGGCTGTCACGAGAAAAGACTTTAGTCCTGATCACCCTCCCCCACTCTCCTGATGGCATTCTGAGAGAGCTATCTTTCACCTCCCGCGTTTTCTCACCAAAAATAGCTCGTAACAGTTTTTCTTCCGCTGAAGGTTCAGTTTCACCTTTGGGAGTAATCTTCCCAACCAGAATGTCGTTGGGCTTTACTTCAGCTCCAATACGTACAATACCCCGCTCATTAAGGTTAGAGAGGCTCTCTTCGCTTACATTAGGTATATCTCTGGTTATTTCTTCAGGACCAAGCTTGGTATCACGTTCCTCTATTTCATACTTTTCAATGTGAATGGAAGTATAGACATCATCCTTAACCAGCCTCCTACTGATAATAATGGCATCTTCAAAGTTATATCCTCCCCAACTCATAAAAGCACAAATGATATTCTGTCCCAAGGCGAGGTTTCCATCATCTATGGAAAAACTATCTACCAACACCTGCCCTTTCTTAATATTGTCACCTTTGTTTACAATAGGATGCTGATTTATGCATGTTCCCTGATTAGTTCTGGCAAACTTGATTAAATCGAACGACTGCTCTTCTCCTCCTCCATTTTGGATTACTATTTCTGAGCTTGTCGCCGAAGTAACCACGGCATCGTCAGGGGCAAATATCACCTGTCCACTATATTTAGCCACCTCTCTTTCCATACCCGTAGCCACCAAAGGACACTCGGGACGCAATAATGGCACCGCTTGTCGTTGCATATTGCAGCCCATTAAGGCCCGATTAGCATCATCATGCTCAAGAAAGGGGGTAAGACAAGCAGCTATACTAAATAGCTGTTTTGGTGAAACATCGATGAAGTTCACCTTGTCTATTGATTCCTTGAAATATCTGTCCCCTTTCTTCACCTCAACCTTGTCATGAACAAACTCATTTCTTTTATTGATGGGAGCATTAGCCGGGGCAATGGCATATTGACCTTCTTCGTCGGCTGTCAGATAAACGATTTGGTTGGAAACAAAAGGAACTACCTTAATATTCCGAGCCGGAAGAGAGGATAACTTTTGTGCAAGCTGCTTTTTGATTAATGCTCCAACCTTAGCCACAAGTTTGCCCTCATCATCCACTATATCCTCCCTGATTGTTCTCCCTGTCAGCTCTTCCGCAGTATTGGGAACCTCTTGGATGACTCTGCGATATGGCGTCTCTATAAAACCATATTCATTAACCGAAGCGTAAGTAGCTAAAGAGCCAATAAGACCAATGTTTGGCCCCTCGGGTGTTTCTATGGGACAAATCCTACCGTAATGAGAATGATGTACGTCGCGAACCTCAAATCCAGCCTGTTTTCTTGAGAGGCCTCCAGGACCCATGGCAGAAAGACGACGCTTGTGAGTTAGTTCAGCTAGGGGATTAGTTTGATCCATGAATTGAGATAGCTGTGACCGGCCAAAGAACTCCCTTATAGCGACTGCTACAGGACGAATGTTGATCAAAGTAACAGGGGTTGCCGCCTCGGGGCCAAGAATACTCATTCGCTCTTTAATAGCTCTCTCTAACCTTAGTAAGCCGATACGAAATTGCTTTTGTATTAGAAAACCTACTGCCTGGGCCCTTCGATTACCCAGATGATCAATGTCATCAGGAGCTTCCTCGCCAATATTAACTGAAATAATACGGCGGACTATTTGCACCAAATCTTCAGAGGTTAAGCCCGTACAATCCCCCGGGATATCAAGGCCTAACTTTTTATTAAGCTTGTAACGGCCAACTTTGCCCAGGCTATAGCGGCGAGGATTAAATAGGAAATTATTCAGCAAGGCCTGGGCACTACTAAGACTAGCAGCTTCACCGGAAGATAGTTTTCTATAAATATCGCGCAGGGCATCAGCCTTGTTTTTGATCAAAGGATCCCGGTCTATTGTAGAGCGGATAAAAGCATGCTCAGGCGAGTTATCTACATCCTGGAAAAGGGAAAACAAGGCCTCATCGCTCTCAAAGCCTATGGCACGCAACAAAGTAGTAACCGGTATCTTCCGTTTGCCACTCACCTTGACCGAAATCACATCTCGATTAGAAGTGTCAAAATCAAGCCATGCCCCATGTTCAGCAACGAGCTTAGCATAGCCCAACTCGCGTCCACTTGAAGGATCCCTGTACAAAGTGAAATAGACGCCGGGAAAACGAGTCAATTGATTAACTACTACCCGCTCTACCCCAGAAATAATAAAGGTGCCGGTATCTGTCATTAAAGGGAAATCACTAAAGAATAACTCTTGTTGCTTGATCTCCCCCGTTTCCTTGACTACCAGTTGCGCAGTGACATGAATAGGAGAGGAATAAGTCAGGCCTCGTTCAAGACACTCAGAGATAGAATGCGGAGGCTCCCGAAATTCATAATCAACGAAATGTAATTCTAGCCTGGTGTTAGTATAATCTTGAATTGGCGAGATTCCCTCGAACAGCTCTTTCAACCCTTCTTCTTGAAACCAGCGAAAGGAATCGAGCTGAACTCGGATAAGGTCAGGTATTTCTAAAGTCTCAGGCAATTTGGCGAAAGACTTCAACAACTCGTGTTTAAGCATGAAAGAAACGGTCCTGATTTTTCTTCAAAACAATATCTTGAAGACACTAACTAGAACTGGGAAAATTTAGGGTAACAAAGCTAAAAGAGAATGGGAGCATATACAAACTACCAAGTATAACATCACTGTTTAATTTTGTCAAGTCCGTATGCTAACAAGTTCAGTATAATCGTGTCTCGTTTACCGACTGTAATAAAAGAATTGATTTATCCTGGTAACGAGTTTGATGTAGGTGATTTTGATGGTGAATATAGGTTAGTGCCTGCGAGAGAATACTATGAGGAATGGGATTAACTTTGAAGGGAGAGCGGAAACGTTCTCCCATTTATTATGCCTATTGAGTCTAGAGAATCAGCGTTGTGCTTGTACGACAACTTGCTTGATTATCTGGATGAAAGCTTGTCCACTCTGGTTTTCAATGATTTTATATGCACCTGTAGCTGAAAAGGTATGTATACAAGCATGATGGACTGAAAGAACGGCATCCTGTAGGTCAGGAGTATCCTCAAGCAATTTGACCTCTAGACCTATGTCTTTGCACTTTTGATAAGAAAGGTGTCTGGCATGAGATTTAGTTAGTGCGTGGTCGGTGAGTTCTTTAACTACTTTACCCGCCCTTTCCTTTGGTTTTTCTTGTCCAGAAAACATTCCCTCTGTAAGCCAAGTAGTGACCATTTCGCTTGACCATGCTATAGCCTTTTCGCATTCGCCAATGAAAGCGGGATTGTACTTTGCGATAATTGGTTGCCAAATCGGTATCCTTGAAGGGTCTTGTTTCACCTCATCAACTGCTCGGTTGAATTCTTCAACTACACCGTGTGCTGGCAGTCCCATTATTTGAGGGTCAACTGGACCCAAACTGGAATGTAATCCCATAATGATTTCTTTACAAGCACAAGCAATCATAGTGCCAGCGGACATGGCGAGTTGTGGGACAATAGCACGTATGTCGTATTTAAATATGGAATGCAGGTAATCCACAAGGGACTCAGTAGCCGCACTATCTCCGCCTGGAGTATGAAGAACGAGGTCTAGTCCCTTACTTGTATCCATCTTATGGATTGTATTCATCAATCCATTCTTATCGTTATCGTTTACCTCTGTGCCTGGGAAACCTTGTTTCTGAAGCCAACCAGAATAGTATATGATTACGTTCCGTCCTGTAAGTTCATGTAGCTTCTCTAAGTACTTACGGCGGATAACGTCATGGGTGCTACCTGTGGCATTGATTTCATCCAGAATCTCTTTCCAGTTTGGCACCTTCATCCTCCATGTCAAGTATATTGGATTTACTGTCATTCCTGATGAATACATATGAATCGCTCGGTTTTGCTCCAAGTCGGAAATTCCCTAATCTCTCAAGACGTTCTCTTTCTTCGGGTGGGGACAATCCTAAGAGTTCAAAATTCTTTATTATCTCTTCCTCTGAATGCATTTTCCCCTCCTAACAGCAATAAAATGAAGTCAATCCTGAGTTTGCTGATTCTCTGTAATAGATGAATATTCTATCCCTCACAGTAGTGAGTGTCAATTGTCGTGCAGTGCTATCCTTTGCTCTACTTGTTCATGTCTTCTATTTGATATTGGCTGATGGTATAATTGATTTAAGAGGGAGTTGAAGTGAAGAAGGTACTCCTAGTTATCCAGTAATCCTACTCACAGGGTTAGTTCTATTAAGATTAAGCGAGGCTGACGTATCTTCACTGATGCAAGTGATTCGGCATTGAGGCTGAAAGGAGAGAGTAATGGCTAGATTCTGTCAGAAGTGTGGCAAGAAACTCGGGTTCTTCAATAGTGGGCCTCTGTGTAAGGAATGTAAAGCTGCTCAGGAAGCTGAAGCTGCTATGAAGGAGTTAGAACTACAGAGGGAACTCCAGAGTGTGCAAGGTGAAATAGTGAAGAACAAGGATGTTACCGAACAGCAGATTCAAGTCCTGAGAAAGCAAGACAAGGAATCGCTCATTGACCTCTATTCAGAAGTATACGAAGCATTCGAAGCAGACAATGAACTTGATGAAATCGAAATCAATACCCTGAAGAAAATCCAGGATGCCTTTGGCCTCACTAATGACGATGTCGATTTTGACGACCTGGTAAGACCCTATATCTATGTCCACAGTGTTAGGAAAGAGGGAACGCTGCCGAGTGTCAGTTTGCAGATAGAAGGTAGCTCACCCGTTGTTCTGAAAAAAGGTGAGGTGGTTCACTTCGCAGACGCTGCCGTTCTCAAAGAAGTCAAATCTGTCAGCCTAGGCTATGGAGGTGGGTCGCACGGAGTAAGTATACCTATAGGTGGAGGAATGCGCTATAGAGTTGGTGCTCACAGGGGGCATATACAGAGAGAAGACAGACTCGTTGAAACCTCAAGAGGAGCGCTAATCATCTCAAATCAAAGATTGTTTCTGCAACCACTTCCTGGACACAAACCCCTTAGCATTCCCTTGAACAAGGTGCTCTCTTATCAATGCTTTGAAAACGGTATCGAGGTCTATAAAGAGGGTAGAGAGAAGGGGTATTTTTTCTCAGTTGCAAAAAGCAGCTCATCAGAAATCTTTGGATTGTGTATGGGGCATTTGCTAAAGCCGTAAGTCCTATTCAGATTGGCCTTTGCCTAGAGTGCTTGTGGTGGCGCTACAGGAAAGGAGAGGTCTGACATAAAGAAAGCAGTAATTGGCATTGTCATAGCGGTTGCTATCGCCCTAATTATTGGCTTTGTTGCCCCACCATCTACGACACCACTACCAGAAACTCCGTCATCTCCAAGCCACGGCATTCCTCCTACAGTCTTAAGGATGAACCCTCAATACTGGAACACAGGTCACGAAGAAGAGGCTTTGAGAATATGGGAGAATAAAACCTATGGTAAAACTGATGAAACTTGGATGGGAGATGAACTTTATGAGCTGTCTCAGACACCATTCTCCATAAATGAAGAATATCATAAAACACATACCTATATTGAAGGTGAGTTTGATTGTAATGATATGGCAGTAGAGCTTTGGAACATACTACACAAACAAGGGATAGCCTCACTAATCGTAGTCGGTAACCCTGATTTAGAGAATGAGAGCTTTGCAGAGTGTAACCATGCTTGGTTAGTTGTCCCTTATCTATACATTCCTGATTTTTTTGTAGTAGAACCCACAAATGGCGAAGTCTACATCGGTGAAGAGGGTAAGCAGTATCAGGAAGGCTACTATTATACATCACCATCTAATTTGAGGGCTGATATATGGGAACGCTGGTAAACCTATTGGGTCATCTACTCCACTACTAACCGCAGGGATTTCAGTCCTGACTGGATTTTCTATATGAGCCAATCGTATCCCCACTAGGCGTAGGTAGCACCAATACCCCTGGGATATACCCCCCCTATCAATATGTGAACAGCCAGCTTTGACTACCTGCTACCCAGGCATCGCTGTTAAGGATGACCTGACGGCGCAAACCCATCCTCTTGTTTACCAACTATAATATTTGAGGTAAAATAGATTCAGGTTCGCGGGAGTAACTCAGTGGTAGAGTTCCTGCCTTCCAAGCAGGGTGTCGCGGGTTCGAGTCCCGTCTCCCGCTCCAACTGACCTGGCCAAATGCATTGTAGACAAGGGGCTATAGGCCATGTCTTTTATCAGGTCTAGAATGGTCACTAATCACCAGAAAGGAGGTTGGCAATGTTTAAAAAAATTCTAGTTTGTCTTGATGGTTCCGAGCTCGCTGAGCAAATTCTGCCTTATGCTGTAGAGGAGGCGCTTCATTTCCAGAGCAAGCTTGTTCTCTTTCAAGTGGTCACTGAGCCTGTAGCCTTTAGCCCGGGCATCCCTGGAGCAGCATCCATACCCATACGGACTGATACTATGCTCGAGGAGGCAAAAAAGGCATTGAACGAGGCTAGAGACTATCTTGAAGACATAGCTACACCGTTGCGTAAGAAGGGCATACAGGTAGAAGCCGTGAGCATCTTGGGGGGAGCTGGCGAGGCAATCCTGAGCTATGCCGAAGGGAACAATATTAACCTAATTACAATAGCCACCCATGGACGTAGCGGCCTGAGACGAGGAGTATTTGGCAGCGTAGCTGACTACGTGCTAAGAGAGTCAGGGTTGCCAATGCTGGTGATCAGGCCGCAAAAGAGGGAGGATAAGAAATAAGGTCTATTATAATAGTACACAAGGAAGTGAAGTGATAGCACAATTGCCCATGCTTGTTCCTGCAATGCTTCCTCTTCATAATAATAGACCGGTATTCACACCATTATGACCGCAGAGGACAATGTTGAAGCTAAGCGGTACCGTTTTTTGATTTCTGAACAGCACAGGCAATTGTTGCCCCGCAGGCAAGTATGGTAAAATCAGTCAAGTAAGTGGCGGGAGGTAGGGAGAAATCGGTCATCTGGCTGGTCGGAAAAAGAGGTGGTTCCCTCCTGCTTTTCAGGTTCAAAGGCTTAGGAAAATGGGGCTCAGCGGCAACCACTCCTTCCAAGTAGGGTGTCGCGGGTTCGAGTCCCGTCTCCCGCTCCACACAAATTTGGTTGCCATGAAAAGTGGAACTTTTCATGAATTGAAGAGGGGGCTCGTAGCTCAGTGGCAGAGCGGCCGGCTCATAACCGGTTGGTCGCAGGTTCGAATCCTGCCGGGCCCATTTCCCAGCAAGACAGACGAAAATCCAGTGTGGCTCACCAGCTTTGCTCGATAGCCTCTTCTTTCTTATGTCTCCCATCAATTCAGGGGGCCTTTTGTATAACAGGTTGATTGTAAGTCGATTCTCTCGATGCCAAGGCCCATCATCAATCGGTGATAATAGTGAGAAGGTATTGACAAGAATCAAAGGTAGTGTATAATGTAAAATACATAGTATACCGATGTATCGGGAACTGTTCAAATGCCGGTCAAAACTATAAGCTATGAAGAACTAATACCTGGTTATAAATTACCTACCGCCACTTATGAACTGAGTGCCTCCCTCGTCTCCAAGTATCTAAAAGCTGTGGATAGCGCAGGTGATGGATTTGTTCCCCCCTTGGCCATTACAGCCTGTGCTATAGCTGCTATGACGGGGTCTTTTTCCCTGCCATCTGGCACCATCGTTATACATGCTTCGCAAGAGTTAGAGTTTTTCAAAGTGGTGCCCATTGGCGCCACTATAGAGTGTCACATCGGAGTGGCACAAAAGATAACTCGGGGCAAAATGAGCATGTTAATCTTGGAGTTCGAGGTTTTGGACAAAGACAAAGAAAAGGTGCAATCAGGAAGGGCAACTATAGCATTGCCCACCTAAGGAAGAAATGCTTACAGAGATTCAAGAAGGGAAGGCTCTTAATCCGGTGGTAAAACATATCACCCAGGAAAAAATTAACCTTTATGCTGAGGCATCGGGTGATTTTAATCCCATCCATTTAGATGAGTCTTTCGCTGCTGCGACTCCCTTGGGTGGCACTATTGCTCATGGTATGCTTAACTTAGCTTATGTGTCAGAGATGATGACTTCGGCTTTTGGCCGAAGCTGGCTGTCTGAGGGTAAGCTCCGAGCAAAGTTCAAAGAACCGGCACGTCCTGGAGATACTTTGACTATCAATGGTAAAATTAATTGCGTCGAACAGAAAGATGATGTATCATACGCCAATTGCAGCTTTGAATGCCTAAATCAAAAAGGAGAAACGACAGTCACAGGAGAGACAATAATCAAGCTCTCAAGTGATAAGGAGTAAAAATATGACTCAAAATGGTAGAGTAAGAGTGGCTGTAGATGCCATGGGTGGTGATTATGCCCCTGAGGAAGTAGTCAAAGGGGCGGTACTTGCAGCGCGGAAAAATGATGTAGAAGTCCTCTTGGTTGGCTCCACAAATATGCTAGAGAAGGAATTAGCCAGGTACAGATTTACCAACAACGGTTCATCCATCCATATTATCGAAGCCAGCGAAGTTATCAGGGAAGATGAGCCGCCTATTGCCGTAGTTCATCAAAAGCCTAACTGCTCTGTAGCCGTAGCGGCAAAGATGGTAAAATCAGGCGAAGCAGATGCATTGGTTAGTGCCGGATCTAGTGCAGCAGCTGCATTAAGCGCCATTCAGTTCATGGGCATGTTGGACGGGGTGGGTCGTCCGGCAATTGTCGGCTCCCTGGGTAGCTTTGCACCGAATACTGTGATGGTAGACCTCGGAGCTAATGTAGATTGCAAGCCACATCAATTTCTAACTTTTGCCATCGCAGGTTCGGTCTACGCTAAGAAGTTCTTCAACATCCCTAACCCTAAGATAGGTTTGCTAAACACTGGGAGTGAAGAAAATAAGGGGAGTGAAATAGGGCGTGAAGCCTACGCCCTTCTCAAGAATAGCGGTTTGAACTTTGTTGGCAACATAGAAGGCAATGATATCTTAAACGGCAAGGCCAATGTTATCGTCTGTGGCGGCCTTGTGGGCAATGTTGTTTTAAAGTTTTATGAAAGCATTGCGGGTCATGCCAGGGATTGGACAGCGCAGAAGATGAAAAAGTACCCACCTCTAGATGTCTTCGTTAAACTATTGTTTAATGGGTTATTCCCGGCAACTAAAATATCCGGTGAAAGTGAGAAGCGGGGTGGTGGTATTTTGTGGGGTGTTGATGGAGTTGTCAGGATAGCGCATGGAGCTAGCCAGGCCCCCCAAATAGCTAATGCTATAGAAGGCGCCAAGGAAGCGGTAAAGGCCGAGGTTATTGAAAGCTTGAAGTCGGAATTAGCAAAATTTAACCAAGGAGGTAAACCGTGACTGTCGAAGAGCAGGTAAGAGAAATCGTGGCCAGGATTACCCATGTTGATAAGAGCGTTATTACCAGGGAAAGCACATTTAAAGAGATCAAGGCGGATTCCCTGGATATAGTACAGGCATTGGTGGCAGTTGAAGAGGCCTTCGGGATTGAAATCCCTGACGAGGAAGCCCAGAAGTTTCAGAACTTCGGCGACTTTGTCTCCTATGTAGAGGGTCGGGTAGCACAAGAGGAGAAGGTTTAAACGTGTCTCTCGAGGGGAAGGTGGCTTTAGTTACAGGTGGTGGTCGAGGTATTGGTCGGGCAATTGCATTAAAACTTGCTTCTCAGGGTGCTGATATTATTGTCGATTTTTTCCGCCGCCGCAGTACCGCGGAACAAACAGCTAAGGAAATCGAGGCTTTAGGAAGGAAAGCTGAAATTATCCGAGCTAATGTGGGAGAAGAGGCAAAGATAGATGAAATGTTTGATATGATTGGCAATAAATTTGGCCGCCTGGATATTTTGATTAACAATGCTGCTTCAGGCGTAGGGCGCCCTGTAACAGATATAGATGTTAAGGCCTGGGAATGGACTATGGACATCAATGCCAGGGCCTGTTTACTCTGCGCTCAGAGAGCAGCCAAACTAATGGAGGGTAGGGGTGGTAAGATAGTCAGCATCTCCAGCCTGGGTTCGTTTCTTGTCTGGCCCACTTATGCTATTGTTGGAGTCTCTAAAGCTGCCCTGGAGGCTCTAACTCGTTACCTGGCAATAGAGCTAGCACCTCGAGGCATTTGCGTTAATGCTGTAGCTGCTTCTTTTGTGGAGACAGAAGCCTTGCAGTTCTATTTTGATGAGGGGTTAAATGAAGACGATATTCCAGTAACACCAGCGGGAAGAATTGTGAACCCTGAAGATGTCGCTAATGTAGTGGCTTTTTTGTGTAGTGAAGAGGCCTTTATGATAAGGGGGCAAACCATTATTGTTGATGGGGGTTTCTCAGTATACAGCCCTTCGCTTCCCGGTAAAAAGAAGGGTTAATAAACATGGTGAGAGTTCCTAAGAACTCGATGAATTCCTGGGGCACGATAAATATACCGAGGGTTGTAGTTACTGGTGTGGGTACTATTAATCCCCTGGGCTTAAGTGTAAAAGAGTTTTGGGAAGGATTAGTCGCAGGAAAGTCAGCCATCGGTCCCATTACCCACTTTGATTCCAGCAACTTTCGCGTGAAAGTGGATGCTGAGGTGCATGGTTTTGATGCCACAAAGTATATGGACTTGAAGGCAATTGACCGCACCTCAAGGACTATCCAGTTTGCTATTGCCGCTACCAAAGAAGCAGTACAATCAGCCGCCTTAGACATGACTCGGGAAAATCCTGAGCGAGTAGGTGTTACCATCGCTACTATGACAGAGCAAGGCTATGTTGTTTGGGGATGGGAGCTGTATCTAAAATCGGGTCCTAGAAGAGCCGACCCGCTCTTCATCACCAAGTCAACTGCCAGTGCAGCATCCATGCACGTGGGAATGATGCTGGGGGCCAAAGGGCCTAACAACGCTGTAAATAGCCTTTGTGCCAGTGGCGCTGACGCCATAGGCACGGCAATGAACTTCATTCGCTTAGGATATGCTGATGTAATGATAGCCGGGGGTTCTGACGCCAGCCTGGAGCCAGTCGGCATGGCTGGAATAGATATTTTGGGAGCCCTTTCCCATGAACCCGACCCGTCCAAGGCTTGTCGCCCATTCGATCTCAACCGCAATGGTTTTGTCTATGCTGAGGGTGCCGGATTAGTTGTTCTGGAAAGCTATGAACATGCCATGAAGCGGGGCGCATCCATCCTGGCTGAAATTGCCGGCGCCGGCTGGTCTTTCGATGCTCACGATGCAACTGCTCCCGCCCCTGAGTCGGAAGCTTATGCCATGCGTACTGCTCTACAAAGTGCCGGGGCGAAGATTGAGGAGGTTGATTATATCAACGCTCACGGCACAAGCACCAAGATGAATGATGCCTGTGAAACCAAAGCTATTAAAATGGTGTTCGGAGAGCACGCTTACAAAATCCCTATAAGCTCTACTAAGTCCATGATTGGGCATAGTATTACTGCTGCCGGCGCCATTGAAACCGTCGCTGCTATATTAATCATGAACAAAGGGATTATCCACCCAACCATAAATTATGAGACCCCTGACCCGGAGTGTGATCTGGATTATGTCCCCAATGTAGCTCGCCCGATTCAAGTGAATGTATGTCTGAAGAATAGTTTTGGGCTAGGTGGTGAAAACTGCTGCCTGGTGCTTAAACGCCTCAAGAGGTGAAGGCCAGTAATGGAATTGGAAGGGAAGGTAGCTCTGGTAACTGGTGCCTCCCGCGGCATGGGTAAAGCCATTGCCTTGAAGCTTGCCAGCCTTGGTTCCAAAGTGGTAGTTAATTATGTGGCAATTGAAGCCAGTAATAAGGTTGATGCTGATAATTTAGTGGAGAGCATAATTCGTCTAGGTGGGGAAGCCATGTCGGTTGAAGCTGATGTTCGGGATAGTGAAACAGTGAAAGCCATGATAGAGCAGGTGATTGATAAATGGAGCAAGATTGATATTCTGGTGAACAATGCCGGAATAAATAGAGATACCCTTTTGTTAAGAATGTCCGATGATGCCTGGGACGATGTAATCAACACTAATCTGCGTGGAGCCTACTTGTGCACCAAGTTTGTCTTAAGGTCTATGATGAGACAGGAATGGGGACGCATTATTAACATATCTTCGGTGACTGGGATAGTAGGGAATATAGGGCAAAGCAACTATGCTGCTTCCAAAGGAGGACTCATTGCTTTCACCAAAAGCATAGCCCGAGAGATGGGTTCTCGTAATATAACTGTCAATGCCGTGGCCCCAGGTTACATTATTACCGGGATGACGGATAAGTTACCTTCGGAAAGAAAAGAGGCCGTACTGTCAATGATTCCATTGCAACGCTTTGGCCAACCTGAGGATGTGGCTGAACTGGTAGCTTTTTTAGCCAGTGACAGAGCCGGCTATATCACAGGACAAGCCATCACTATAGATGGCGGACTATTTCCCTAATCAGTCGCTGTCGCAACACGCCAATCTAACGCTGCCGTGTTTTTGGGATATCCAACTATTTCCCGGATGTGACATTTTATCTTCAGCCAACAAAATCCTTGTTGGCCCTTGTAACATCTTGGCAATTGCATCCGCTATAGCGCGTTAAAACCCTTTTTCCCGGAGCAAGGAAATAAGGAGTAATTAACGCTAATTTCATCGCTTTGCTATAATTTTAGTGAATATTGAGGAACGGGCAGACAGCAAAATTCTGGCAATCGCCTCGGGATAGCAAGCTTAAATGGCTAAAGATTACGTGATTAAAGTTATAGTTAAATAAGCCCGGCCCCACACTCAATGCATTCCTGTTCAGATCAAGTCTTCATCCATTAAGACTTTGATATACTTGTTGCTAACAGTGGTGACCTGAGAAAAGGTTTGGGCTAAACGTTCTCTTGCCTTGGTATAATCCTGAGTCCCGATTTCAGCTTCTACTCCTAATAGTTCTCCTTCTATCGCATTTGCCTTTGCTTGTCCAATGTAGCGACTGGCCATATTAAGCTCAGCTCTCAATGCCTCGAATACCCCTTTGGCTACTTCCTTGCCTCCCTCCAACCTTTCTGCCTTCAGCATTGCCAGTCTATCCAGGGCAGCCGATACCAAGAATAGGTTAGACTTTAGCCTTTCCGAGTGATGAAAGGCGAGATTTGCTTGCTTCTTATCCATAAATCACCTCGAGCCAAAATTATTTATTATCAAGCTAATTAAAGCAGAAAGGAAAGGGAATTGCTATGATAGTCCTTCACTAACTCTCGCCAAAGACTTCGAGAAACGTAATATGGAATCAGAGATAGAAGTGTGCCTATAATAAACCAAAAAGTGGGCCAGAAATGAAAAACACAAGAGTAAGCTTCCACTCTGGCGAGCTTGTCCTGGAAGGAATATTGGCCATACCCAAAGGTGCCGGGCCTTTCCCGGCAGTAATAGTTTGCCATCCCCACCCTCTCTACGGCGGCAGTATGGATAACAATGTGGTCAATAGCCTCTCTGAAACACTTACACAAGCATCGCTTGCTTCATTCAAGTTTAACTTCCGCGGCGTAGGAGGGAGCCAGGGGGAGTTTGGTCAGGGAATAGGTGAGCGGGAAGATGTGGAAGCAGCCATTTCTTTTATAAGTAAGGTAAAGGAAGTTGATTCCAATAGAATCGGGCTTGCTGGCTATTCGGCTGGCGCTGGCTTCGCTCTTCCTGCCGGCTTTAATGATGACCGAATTAAGGCTCTGGCTGCCGTCTCGCCGCCAATCCCTATGTTCGATTTTGATTTCCTCAAAAGCTGCCCCAAGCCAAAACTTCTTATCTCGGGAAGCAGGGATGATCTTATACCCATAAACCAGTTCCTTGAATTTTGCCAGAATCTTCCTGAGCCTAAAGAGTGTGAAAGCATTGAAGGAGCAGCCCACTTTTGGAGGGGATATGAGTCTATCCTGGCTGCTAAGGTGGCTGCCTTCTTCACCAAAGTATTATAGTTTCACCCTGCTTTCTCGCCTGAAGTAACCGGCTCTCTTCTCTGTACTTGCCTGCGCCGTCTTTTCCAGCCAAGTACCTCCAGAAGGTCACCGACAGCTTTGTCCTGCAACATCTCATCGCGGAGGGACAAATCAGGATTGATCCGATACCTCAGGCGTCTGCCTTCTCTTATCTTGGTAACGTAGCCGTCAGTTTCAAGGTCGGTGATTATTCTATGTGTTGCCTTCTCGGTAATACCTATCGTCAGAGAGATCTCCCTCATGGTAATCTGCGGTTGCTGAGCAATCTGGCAAAGCACCAGAGCATGATTTGTAACAAACCTCCATCCTGACATGGTTACACCTCCTTTTCAGAATTAGCCTCACACCACTCCCAGAAAAATATTTTTACAAAATTTTTTTTCGCCAAAGGCCAAAACCTCTTGACAACTCCAACAAAGGATGTACAATTAAGTCATGAAATTAATTTTGTATAGATTATAACATGGAAATTTTTTCATGACAATTAGTTCCTGTATATCCCGGAAATCGAGCGAATGAAAGGTATAAGAAGAATAATGTAAAGGTAAACAATAAGCTGCAACCAATGAAATCGAGTATGTGTAAGAGGAGAAAAAACTAAAGTGGAAACACCATCGGTAAGATTTAAATGCCAACTCAGGCCTGAATCAGAGAAATGCTGCATGGAAAGCTGTAGCAACGACGACCCTGAAGAAGAACCTCCAGGTAAAAGCAGCATCTATGATGACCCGGAGGAGGAACCTCCCGGTAAAACAACGGCGGCCAGGTACAGATTCTTTGGAAATATATCAGATGACGTCTGGAATGACTGGAAGTGGCAGTTCCGGAACAGAATCACTAGTGTCAAGCAACTAGCTCAATTCATTCCTCTATCCATTGAAGAGCAGGGGCAGCTCAGATTAGTAACCATGCGCTATCCTCTGTCGGTGACTCCCTATTATCTATCGCTGATCAATCCCGATGACCCCGATGACCCGATAAGAAAGCAGGCGATACCTTCTACTATGGAAATGACTATGGGGTCTATGGGTGTAGAAGACCCACTGGATGAGAGAAAGGACACAATGGTCCCCGGGCTGATTCACCGCTACCCCGACCGGGTACTTCTAGTGCTTACTGACATTTGCCCCGTGTTCTGCCGACACTGCACCCGTAAGAGAGAATGGCAAAATGGCGGCTGGGTGCGGTCCCCTGCCGAAGTCGAAACCATGCTGGACTATATAAGCCAGCACAAGGCTATCAGGGACGTAATTATCTCCGGCGGTGATCCCCTCACACTTTCTACCTGCCACCTGGAGGACATCATTAGCCGAATAAGAGAGATAAAGCACGTCGAAATTATCCGTATCGGCACTAGATTCCCAGTGGTGCTGCCCCAGCGCATAGACAATGAGCTGTGTAGTATGCTGGCTAAGTACGGACCTATATGGCTTAATACACATTTCAACCATGTTCGAGAAATAACTCCAGAAGCTGCTGAGGCATGTGACCGTCTGCTGCGGAGTGGTGTTCCGGTAAACAACCAGTCCGTCTTGTTGCGTGGCATTAATGACAGCGTTGAAGCTCAGACGGAACTGTGCCACGGGCTTCTCAAAATAAAGGTGCGTCCTTACTATCTCTTCCAGTGTGACGAGGTACAGGGCACCGAGCACCTGCGCACACCTGTGGAGGTTGGCATAAAGATAATCGAGGGAATGCGCGGGCACACATCAGGGCTGGCTGTTCCGACCTTCGTGATAGATCTGCCCCAGGGCGGTGGCAAGGTCCCTCTCCAACCAGATTATATCCTGTCACAGACTGAAGGTGAGCTAGTGCTGCGGAATTACGAAGGACGCATTTTCCGTTATCGAAACCCCACAAAACCGGCATGCCCTGAATTGCCTGCTGAGGTGCTGTGTCCAGCCGGTAGTGCGACTGCGAGCCTGCCCCGAGAAAACCGGGTGCCAATTCGGGTTAGAAGGAGTTCCAAATGCGGATAGGCTTGTCATACGACCTTAAGGAAACGATAGCGATACAGCAGGCTAGCTGCGATGATGCTTTTGAGGAATATGACTCCTGGGAAACCGTGGAACTGATAGCCGCGGCTCTTGAGGCTGAGGGGCACACGGTAACTATGCTGGGCGGTGGCAGGGAGTTTCTGGGCAAGATTCTTCACGATAAGGTGGACTTCGCCTTCAACATCGCCGAAGGGCGAGGTGCCTACCGCAGCCGGGAAGCACAGGTGCCTTCAATCCTCGAGATGCTGGATATACCCTATTCCGGTTCAGACCCACAGTGTCTTGCCATATGCCTGGACAAACCTTTGACCAAAAAGCTGGTCGCATCACAAGGAGTGAGCACCCCAAATTGGCGTGTAATCAATGATAGGCAAGAGCTCCGTCAGATAGACACCGGCGATTTTCCTTTCCCGGCTATCGTCAAGCCAGCGTACGAAGGCTCAAGCAAGGGGATTCGTCTCACTTCAGTGGTGGAAGACGCGAAACAAGCGATTGAGGTAACAGAGAGCTTACTGGAGAAATACCAGCAACCGGCGATGGTGGAGGAGATTATTCTGGGTGACGAGGTCACCGTGGGAATCATAGGCAACTCCACACCCAGGGTCCTGGGCATGATGCGCATAATTCCGAAACAAAATGAGGGTTACTTTATCTATAACCTCGATGTGAAACGCAATTACCTGGACCTGGTTGAGTATGAATGCCCTGCCGGTCTCGAGGAGAAGGTACTGCACTGTATACAAGTTTCCAGCCTCAGTGCATTTCAGGCTCTGGGTTGCCGTGACTTTGCCCGGCTGGACTTCAGGATCAGCACAGCGGGAGTGCCATACTTTCTGGAAATAAACCCTCTGCCCGGACTGGGTATCCACAGCGACCTGGTTATTATGGCAAAAAAGATGGGATGGAGTCATCGACAACTGATAAACGCTGTGCTTAATGCTGCGCGTGAGAGATATCCGCAATGCGTACACGTGTAGCCATCGTCTACAACGAACCACATCATTCACGCTATGACGCAGTCAGCGAAGGAAAGGCGGTGCTCGGTGTGCTTGAGGCAGTGGAGGCGGTGCATCGGGCTTTGCTTCAGATTGGCTTCGGAGTTACCCGGGTTCCTCTGGTACCGCCACTTGAGCGAGCTGAAAGGAAGCTGAGAAACATCAATACGGACCTGGTTTTCAACCTTTTCGAGGGCTTCTGTGGCTCCCCTGAAACTGAAGCGGTGCTGCCGAAGATTCTGTCGGAGATGGGGATACCCAGTACTGGTTGCCCGACATCAGCGCTGAAGCTAGGCTTAGATAAAGCTAAAATGAAGCTGATTCTCAAAGTTGCTGGAATCAGAACGCCAGACTTTCAACTTCTGAATCCCGAGACACTAAATTGGTTCCGCTTGGACTACCCTTGCATTGTCAAGCCCCGCTGCGAGGATGCCAGTCACGGCCTATCACCGGGAAGCGTGGTTAATGACTTTGCCTCTCTGGAGAGGCAAATCGGACTGGTGAGCAAACGTTACAGCGGAGGCGCCATGGTTGAGGAATTCATCGATGGGCGGGAGTTTAACGCCACAATTCTGGGCGATTCCGAATACCGCGTTCTTCCTGTGTCTGAAATAGTTTATTCCCTGCCTCCTGGGATGCCCAGGATTCTAACCTTTGCTGCGAAGTGGGAACCTGATAGCCCTTACTTTGCAGGCACAAAAGCAGTCTGCCCTGCTGAGGTTGCGGCAGAAGAGCGAGAACGTATTGCCGAGACAGCGGTAGCAGCTTTCCGAATCCTCGGTGGCAAGGGCTATGCCAGAGTGGACATGCGGATGGACCGTGAGGGACAGGTAAACGTTATCGAGGTGAACCCCAACCCAGACATCTCTCCAGGCTCCGGCGCAGTACGCCAAGCGAAAGCCGCCGGGATGACCTATACTCAATTCATAGAGAAAATCGTACAACTGGCTCTTTATGGGGAAGACAATGAAAATCTATATTCGCCCTATGACTCACAAAGACAAACCCAACATAACGAAAATACTGCGCAGTACACCGGAATTCAAACCCTCTGAAGTGACGGTAGCTGAGGAAGTAATTGACAGCTACCTTAAGGACTCAGTCGGCTCCGGTTATCATATCCTCGTTGCCGAGGTCGACTCAACCGTAACAGGTTATATCTGCTACGGGCCTACGTCCATGACTGAAGGCACATGGGACATCTACTGGATGGCTGTCGCTCGAGAAATGCAAGGCCAGGGGATAGGCAGCGCCCTCATGGAATCCACAGAAAAGGCGATCGTGAGAGCTAAGGGAAGACTGGCCATTATCGAGACATCATCCACGCCAGCGTATGAGAAAACGAGGCATTTTCATCTCAATCACGGCTATGAAGTAATCTGCCGCATCCCTGACTTCTATGCGCCCGGGGATGATAAGCTAATCCTGCAAAAGCGGC
>Ga0315537_1000322_pt1 | contig 36577 bp, 35 predicted proteins | sample SalMarSW160270MG_FD_203091 | JGI IMG/M metagenome (GOLD analysis project Ga0315537, IMG submission 203091) | Salt marsh sediment microbial communities from the Plum Island Ecosystem LTER, Massachusetts, United States - Salt Marsh Sediment SW1602-70 ... | reverse complement strand
GGGTGTGTCTACATGGGTTTTGTCGCTGTTGAAGCAGTGAAAAATCCGGCCATTCGTATTGATGCAATGGTGAAGAGTATAGGAATGAATGGATTCGTTATCGCTTTAACCTCCTGCGTAACAACACCCCTCTGCATCGGTCTCATTGTCTTATGCGCAAGGCTCCGGCAGGGACCTTCAGTGAAGCGTTACCTCGGGCTCAATCCAATGACACCCCGAACGATGCTCACATGGCTCGCCATCGTAACGCTCTTCGCCGTGGCCTCTGATTTCCTCACCCGTTTATTAGGAAGGCAAATTGTCCCAGAGTTTATGGTTCACGTATACGAGACTGCTTCCGTTGCCCCTCTCTTGTGGGTTGCCCTCATCGCTGCAGCACCCTTGTTTGAAGAGGTTTTTTTCGGGGATTTCTTTTTGAGGGATTTCAGCATTCGAAACTGGGTCCGATAGGAACAGTCTGGTTGACCTCGCTGGGGTGGACAGTCTTACATCTGCAATACGGTACGTATGAACTTGGTACTATCTTTGTGTTAGGCATACTCTTTGGCGTTGCGCGTTTGAAAACCCGGTCAATCTACCACCCCTTGCCATGCACGCCCTCTTCAATCTCTTTGCCATGGTTCAACTTGTTGCCTATTTCGGCAGTGTTTGAGGAAACGTTAATGGAAGTATCGTGATGTTTTAAGGCTTGACTTTACTGTCATTCTCCATTGTAGGTTCTTAGCGATCAGGCACCTTGATCTGTATAAAAGGGGAGTATTCCTCCGCCAATTGAGCCGCGGCTTTTTCAATATCGAGGAGGGACGAACGCTGTAGATATTGGCTATCATTGTAAAACTGGAAGAGACACGTGCCACCTACAATAGTATCGATGATATCGATGTGCACGCCTGCCGGCAAGGCAGGGCACCCTTGGCTGCGGCCTAACCTGCCGTACTGTTCGATAAAAGAACTTCTGGCATAATAGGCACCGTGGACGATGATACGCCGCTCCCGTGCCTTATCATTAATCCCCCGTTCCTTTCCGTAGAGATATAAGGAGTAACCGTGCTCGCCTTCATAGGTGTCGCCGGTCACAAAAAAACCGAGGCTGCTCTTGAGGCTGCCGGGTTCATTGGAGAAATACCTGGCATACATGTCCCCTGAATGCCTGCCGTGGGCGACGAGGGTATGATAGAGTACTTTCTTGTTGATGAGATCGATGACATAGAACCGCTCATCATTGGACGATTTCCGGTAGTCGATGATGGAAATAATCCCCCGTTTTTTGATGGCGCCGTTGCCTTTTAAATTGTAATACCCAATGAGCGCGTAACGGAATATATCGAAATCCAACCCATTATTCTTAAGCCCGATCATTTCATAGAGAAATCTTACATGCTCCTCAAAAACCTCGACAGGATCTTCAATGTACACATCATATGCCTGACAGGTTTGCACCGGGAGTTTGACAGAACACAGGAGGGAGACTATGCCAAGGGCGAGCAAAACCACTACCGTGGATAGGATTTTGCGGTGACGACGCATGGTCCTTATGTTGTCCACTTATGGGGAACTTGTCAATGTTTTTTGTGTTTGTGGTGCTCTAAAATATGAGATTGTCACCCATGCTGAATTTTTTGGCTGTTGGGGGATGGAAGATTAAGGTAAATGAAATTTGGAATCGAGCGATGTGGGTAAGGTCCAGACGAACTAGTAAGGCGTTCGCCTGTTAGACTTCATCCGCTGTTTAGGCTGAGCTGCCCACTGACACGTTACGGCCTTAATGCCAACCTTCCTGAGCTCATTTGCCCAATAGACCCGAGGGGATATCTGTGATAAAAGAGTTTTTGTGATACCTGCCACGCATGAGATATCCCAGTGGCTGAAGAGACGATTTCTGTTCTTTTGATGCACAACCACGTTATGGACGCCCGTTTCCTTGATGCCGTTTTGCACAAGATCCTCGATGCCTTTTCCATCTGCTATGTTGACTTCGATGCAGAGGAATACCAACCGTATCGAGAGCGGGGGATCGGGGGGTTTGTGCGCTTCGATGAGGGGAAGATCTTTTTCGATTGCCATCTCCCTCCTGAGGAGGAGGACCGGACCTGGGCCCATGAGGTCTTGAGCATCTATTACTACTGGCTCGTGGGGATCATCAGGCACGATGATGAGGTGGAGATGGAGGCCAGGTTCCTCTGCGAGGATGAAACATGCCTTGCGGTATTGCGTCGCTATCAGCGATTGGCCAAGGACGGAAGCATTCCGGGATAATGTCCTGTAAACCATTGTATTACTGTGAAGGCTGGTCAGGGATTGACAGAAGGGGGGTTTTGTGGTTAAGTTAGCTACCTGAAATAATGCGGATCGACGATCTTGATTATCACCTTCCCAAGGGGCATATTGCCCAATACCCCGTCGAGCCGAGGGATAAGGCCCGTTTGCTGGTCCTGAAGAGAGGGGGAGGAGAGGAGATTAATACTACTTTCTCTCATCTAGGGGATTTTTTGCATGAAGGCGATGCCCTGGTGGTAAACGATACCAGGGTGATGTCGGCCCGGTTGTTCGGGTATAAAGAGACTCAGGGAAGGGTGGAGATTCTGCTGTTGAGGAAAGTCCCTGAAGAGGGTGAGGTGTGGGAGTGTCTGGTCAAGAGGGGAAAAAGGGTCAAGATGGGGACACGGATACAATTCGCCCCTGACCTTACGGGAGAGGTGGTAAGCAATGGCCCTGGGGGGAAGAAGAGGATAACCTTTGATCATCAAGGGTCGTTTCAAGAAATAATCCGCAGCATCGGCCATGTTCCCCTGCCCCCCTATATCAGGCAGGGGGAAGATGAGGAGATCGATCAGGAGGGGTATCAGACCATCTTTGCCCGTCACGAGGGGGCGGTAGCGGCCCCGACGGCCGGTCTACACTTCACCCCTGAGTTGGTGCGGGCCATAGAGAAGAAAGGCATATCGTTCATACACCTCACCCTCCACGTCGGCCTGGGTTCGTTTCAGCCCATCCGCGCGGAGGAGGTGGAGGATCACCAATTGGAGCCGGAGTATTATCACATATCCCCTACTTCGGCCGAGGCCATCAATGCCGTACGGGCACGGGGTGGACGGGCTTGTGCGGTGGGTACGACGGTGGTGAGGGCCTTGGAGTCCGCCGCCGATGACGGCGGGACAATCCATCCCCGGGAGGGGTTGACTGATCTCTATATCTACCCGGGGTATCGGTTCAAGTCGGTTGATGCCCTGATCACCAACTTTCACCTCCCGCGCTCCACCCTACTGCTATTGGTGTTTGCCTTTGGCGGAAGGGAGTTCATTATGCGGGCGTACCAGGATGCGATGCGGGAAGGATACGGATTTTATAGTTATGGGGATGGGATGTTGATCATGTGAAGGGAGGACGGTTCTCTTTTCAACTCCTGAAGGAGGGGGAGGGAGGGAGGCTGGGGCGTATAACTACCCCCCATGGTTCATTCCCCACCCCCGCATTTATGCCGGTGGGGAGCCAGGGGAGCGTTAAGGCCCTGGCCCCGACAGACCTGCAGGAGGTTGGGACTGAAATACTCCTGTGCAATGCCTATCACCTCTATCTCAGGCCTGGGACGGAGATAGTGAGGAAGGTGGGGGGGCTGCATCGGTTTATGGGTTGGGAGGGCCCCATTTTGACGGATAGCGGAGGTTTTCAGATCGTGAGTATGAGCGCCTTACAAAAGGTAGAGCCCGAAGGGGTGCAATTTCGCTCCCATCTCGATGGGTCGCTCCATTGTATTACCCCGGAAAAGGCCGTGCAGATCCAAGAGGAGTTGGGTGCCGATATCATGATGACCTTGGATGACTGCCCCCCCTATCCCGCATCATCCGATGAGGCCAAGGCTGCTGTGGCGTTGACTACCCAATGGGCAAAGCGATCTCAGGAGGCGAAGCGCGGCGACGGGCAGGCCCTTTTCGGCATCGTCCAGGGGGGTGGCTATCCGGAGTTGCGCCGTCAGAGCACCCATGAACTGATGGAGATAGGGTTTGATGGATATGCCATCGGGGGCCTGAGCCTTGGTGAGGAGAAGGAGGTTACCTTTGAGATTGCACAGACCGTTACCGCGCTGCTCCCCACCGATTCCCCCCGATACCTGATGGGGATGGGGACCCCTGCGGATATCCTTGCTGCGGTAAGGATAGGGGTGGACCTGTTCGATTGTGTCCTGCCGACGAGGTGTGCGCGAACAGGACTCCTTTTTACCAGCTCCGGTACGCTTAATATCAAGCATGCACGCTACAGTAGTGATTCAGCCCCCCCTGATCCCGACTGCGGCTGTTATACGTGCAGCAATTTCTCCCGGGCCTATCTCAGGCATCTCTTTCTGGCCCGAGAACTACTGGCGTACCGGCTCAATGCCATGCATAACCTCTTTTACTATCACTCTTTGATGAGGGATATTCATCAGGCCCTTTCCGAGGGCACGATGGGCCAATTCATACGGGAATGTGTATCCCAGAGGGAAGGTAAGGGAGAGAATTCAGAGAAGAAGGAGGTGAGATAGGATGCTCGGAGAGATCGCCTATGCCATGACTGGTACAGGACAAGGAGGAGGCCAACAGAATCCTATGTCGTTCTTTATTTTTATGGCCGTGCTTTTTGCTGTATTTTACTTCATTTTAATCAGGCCACAGCAGAAACGGCAGAAAGACCAACGGCAACTCTTGCAGAACCTGAAGAAAGGTGACAAGGTTATTACCACGGGCGGCCTGCAAGGTACTATAGTCAGTCTGTCGGATACAGTCGTCACGGTGGAGATCGCCGATAAGGTGAAGGTCAAGGTGGGTAGAAACTACATCGCCGGCCTCATAAGATCTGAGTAAACAAAACCTCCTTGCCCTTAACTTGAGGGTTGAGGGCCGTGGAGGCCATAAGGAGGATGTAATGCCTACATATGAGACGATGCTCGTTTTGGACCCTGAAATGTCCAAAGAGCAGATAGATGGGTTTGTGGAGAAACTGAAGCAATTCATCGCTGATCGCGGAGCCGAGGTGCTCAAGGTTGAGGAGTGGGGTATCAATACCCTGGCCTACGAGATCAAAAAGAAAAACAAAGGTTACTACCTGCTGCTCTATCTGAATGGGGACGTTGCGCTCGTTGCCGAAATGGAAAAAAACTTTCGCTTGATGGAAGAGGTTCTCCGCTATCTCATTGTCAAGCGCGAGGAAGGGGACATTGAGGCCCTTCAACAGGGAGGAGAACCAGAACAAGAGCAAGAGCCAGAACAGGAGGAGGAACCCCAGCAAGAGGAAGAACCCCAGCAAGAGGAAGAACCCAAGGAGGAGCCAGCAGAGGATCAGGAATCAGATGGTACAGCGGAGGAGCAGTAGTGTTTTTTCTGAACCGCGTCATCTTGGCAGGGAGACTGAAGGAAGGACCCGATATCAGGTACACCCCGCAAGGGAAACCGGTGATCTTTTTTACCCTCAGTCTCCCCTCCGAACGCCCGGAGGATGAATCCCTCCCCTTTGAAAATGTCTCCATACGGGTTATGCTTGTTGGCGAACGATCGGAATCGTGGGCAAAACGGCAGGGGAAAGCGGGGGGCAATGTCCTTGTCGAAGGTTCCCTCGTCCAGCGTCGCTGGGAGACAACAGAAGGGCAGATGAGGAGAGAGATAGGGATTCTTGCCCATGGGGTTAAAGACTTGAAATGAAAAGGAGGCTTGATGCGTAAACCAGCAAGGAGATCGAACGAACGAAGAAGGGACAGAAGGGACTATAGGAAGAAAAAGGTCTGTCGGTTCTGTACCGATAGTTCCCTGAGGATCGATTATAAGAATTATCGCTTACTGAGATCGTTCCTCACCGAGCGGGGGAGGATTATTCCCCGGAGGATATCGGGTAATTGTGCCAAACACCAACGGGAACTTACCAGGGCCATTAAGCGGGCTCGACAGGTAGCCCTTCTTCCTTTTACCGCGTTGCCCAGATAGCCTATTTGTATTGCAAGGTGGGGTAGAACGATCGACATTCTGGGAGGATAGTTATGGAACTCATCTTAATGGAAGATGTCCCCTCTTTAGGAAAGGTAGGGGAGTTAGTGAAGGTGTCCGACGGTTATGCCAGAAACTACCTGTTGCCTCGCAAGAAGGCGGTCAGGGCGACGGCTGTCAGTCTCAAGGCCGTGGAGCGAGAACGGCATTCCTTAGAACACAAACAGGACAAGCTGGAGCAAGAGGCGCAGGAATTGGCCCAGAAGATAGAGGAGATTTCCTGTACCGTTGCCAAACCGGCAGGGGAAGAAGGCAAGCTCTTCGGAGCGGTCACTTCTGCGGATATCGAGGACGCCCTGCAGGGACAGGGGGTATCGGTGGATCGCAAAAAGATCGTGCTCGAAGAACCCATAAAGAATTTGGGTGTCTATACGGTCTCTCTCAAGCTTCATCCTCAGGTGACTGCCCAGCTGAAGCTCTGGGTAGTGAAGGAGTAAACGGTGGCCAAGGAGATGAAGGCAGATTTAGATGCTGCTTCCTTCAAGCTCCCCCCACAGAACATTGAGGCGGAACAATCGATCCTGGGCGGCATACTCATCGAAAATGACGCCATCAATACCGTGGTAGAATTTTTAGAGGCAGGAGATTTCTACCGGGAGGCCCATCAAAAGATCTTCCAGTGTATGATCACCCTTTCAGAGAAGAATGAACCCCTCGATCTTATAACCCTTACCAACGAATTAAAAAAGACCAAAGAACTGGAGTCAATAGGGGGGGCTTCCTATCTCGCCAGCTTAGTGGAATCCGTCCCCACGGCCGCCAACATCGCTTACTACGCCAAGATCGTGAAGGAAAAGTCGATCCTGCGGAAGCTGATCAGTACCGCTACCGAAATCGTCACCCAAAGTTACCACGAGGGAAAGGATCTTGAAGACTTCCTCGATGATGCGGAACAGGCCATCTTCCGAATCTCGGAGCACCGGGTAAAACCTGCGTTCTATCCTATCAAGGAGATTGTTAAGGAGAGCTTTAAGGTCATTGAGCGACTTTATGAAAAGAAAGAATTGATCACCGGTATCCCTTCGGGATTTAAAGATCTGGACAGGAAGACCGCGGGTTTTCAAAATGCCGACCTCATCATTGTGGCCGGCAGGCCGAGTATGGGGAAGACCGCCTTGTGTCTGAACATCGCCCAGCATGCTTCAATCACTTCGAAAATTCCCACGGCGATGTTTTCCTTGGAGATGTCCAAGGAACAGTTGGCCATTCGCATGTTGTGTTCAGAGGCGCGGGTGGATAGCTCACGACTGCGCAGTGGCTTTTTGAGCGAAAGCGATTGGCCCAAACTGACTATGGCTGCAGGAGCGCTCTCCGATGCACCGATATTTATCGATGATACACCGGCCATCTCGGTGTTAGAGCTGAGGGCCAAGGCGAGGAGATTGAAGGCCGACCGCGGCTTGGGGCTGGTTATCGTCGATTATCTCCAATTGATGAGAGGGAGAAGCGGAATGGAAAGGAGGGAACAGGAGATCTCCGAGATATCCCGCTCCCTGAAGGCCTTGGCCAAGGAGTTGGATATTCCCGTGCTGGCCATATCGCAATTGAGCCGGAAGGCCGAGGATAGACCGGGGAGACAGCCTCAGCTTTCCGATCTCCGGGAATCAGGGGCCATTGAACAGGATGCCGACGTTATCATCTTTATTTATCGAGATGAGGTCTATAACCCCGATTCGGACCGCAAGGGGACGGCAGAGGTCATCATCGGGAAGCAAAGGAATGGTCCGACGGGAAAAGTAGATCTTTCTTTCATTTCTGAGTTTACGACCTTTAAAGATCTCTTTCGCGGGGAATACGATGAGATTGAAGCAGGAGGTTAGGAAAAGATGAACGTACCCAACTTCCTTACCATAGTGCGGATCCTGTCCATCCCTGTCTTTGTCATCTTTCTGCTCTACGAGCGTTTCTTTATCGCGCTGCTCATCTTTATAGGCGCGGGGATTACCGATGGGCTCGATGGTTGGATCGCGCGGGTCTTCCATCAGAGGACCACCATAGGGGAATATCTCGATCCCATCGCTGACAAGTTAATGCTTACCACTGGCTTCATCGTTTTGGCCATTTTGGGGGTCATTCCCAGTTGGCTGACGGTGATCGTTATTGCCAGGGATGTTATCATTTTGCTGGGCATCCTCATGTTATTCCTCACCTCCCACAAGGTTGAGATCAAGCCTATCTTTATGGGCAAGGCTTCCACTGTTATGCAACTCGTGACCATAGCGTGGTCTCTCGTCACACCGTTCTCCATGGTCATGAAAAGCATCTTTCCCGCTATCATCTGGGTGACAGCCGGTTTGACCGCTCTGTCAGGGCTCATGTATATATACATCGGAACCAAATACTTTAACGAACAGGGAGGTTGATTATGTCCGCTATCCTCGACATTGTAGCACGAGAGATCCTTGATTCCCGTGGGAACCCCACCGTGGAAGTTGATGTGACCCTGGAAAGTGGATTTGGGGGAAGGGCTGCTATCCCCTCTGGGGCCTCGACCGGGGAGCACGAAGCTGTAGAACTCAGAGATGGTGATAAGGATAGGTATTTGGGCAAGGGTGTCCAGAAGGCAGTGGCCAACGTAAACGAGCGGATTGCCCCTGAACTTATCGGCTTGGACGCCTTGGATCAGATGAGCATCGATCAGATCCTTATCGACTTGGATGGTACTCCGAATAAATCCGCTCTCGGGGCCAATGCCATTTTGGGGGTATCGCTGGCCTGTGCCAAGGCGGCTGCAGCTTACCTTTCTCTTCCCCTCTATCGCTATCTGGGAGGAGTCTATGCCCACCAGCTTCCGGTTCCGATGATGAACATCCTCAACGGTGGGAAGCACGCTGATAACAACGTTGATCTGCAGGAGTTTATGGTTGTGCCCGTGGGGGCACCCTCCTTTCGCGAGGCCCTCAGGATGGGAACAGAGGTCTTCCACCACCTTAAGGCCATCTTAAAAGATAAGGGGTACAACACCGCGGTGGGGGATGAAGGGGGATTTGCCCCGAATCTGAGCTCTAACGAGGAGGCGCTGGTGGTAATTATGGATGCCATCGCACAAGCAGGGTATACCCCCGGAGATGACGTGGCTATTGCCCTGGATCCCGCGGCCAGTGAGTTTTACCACGAGGGTACCTATATTTTGGAGGCGGAGAAGCAACAGAAAAGGACTGCCTCTGAGATGGTGGCATTTTACGAGGACCTCGTAAGTCGATATCCCATCCTCTCCATAGAAGATGGCCTGGCTGAGGACGACTGGGAGGGATGGCGGGAGCTTACCGCGAGGCTCGGCAGGAGGATTCAGATCGTGGGTGATGACCTCTTTGTAACGAATAGAGAACGCTTGGCGAGGGGGATTTCGGAAGGGGTGGCCAACTCCATCCTCATTAAACTGAATCAAATAGGGACGCTTACTGAGACCCTTTCGGCTATCGAGATGGCGAAAAAGGCCGGTTATACGGCAGTCATCTCTCATCGGTCGGGTGAGACAGAGGATACTACTATCGCTGATGTTGCGGTGGCGACCAATGTAGGACAGATCAAGACAGGCTCAGCCTCGCGGACCGATCGGGTGGCCAAATACAATCAGCTCCTCAGGATAGAGGAGGAACTAGGGGATCAGGGGGCTTTCCCGGGAAACAGGGCCTTTTACAGCATCCGCGGATAAGGAAATGTTATAAAACAGTAATACCGAAACCCCCTGTTGTTCTGTATCCCGGCATAGGGGGTTTACTTCATGAAACCATCTGTAAACAGTGATTTAAATTGTGTTTCGGGGAAAGGTATCTTCTTTCTTACCCAGATTCGCCGGTTTCGACTATATCCACCCTAAAATCGCTGGCCCCCTCAGGGGGTGAGAAGAAGATGATGGTAAAGGGGAGATTTTGCTGGGAGGGGACAGGACGTGCTTGCCCCGCTCCTATGAAGCCGAAGGACGTCTTGAGAGCATCATAGGTGGAGTTCTTGATCTCTGCATCGGTGATGCTGACGCCACAATATCCAGTGCTGGTGGCCACCTCCTTCCCCACTTTATCAAAGAGGGTGCCTTTCACCTTCACTGATTGCTTTGTCTTCTCAGACCGATTGGCTACCTTTCCCTGGATGACGAAAACTGTGCCTCCTTCCAAGGTGTACTCGGAACCCTTCATGGTGACAATGAAAACTTTCTGTGCTTTTTCTCCTGCCATAAAGGCATAGATTTTTTCATAGATGTACTCGAATGCGGGGATGGACTCTTGCGATCTGTGGAACCAGTAATATAAACTGCCGGTGGCTATCAAAAGAAAAAACATAATAACGAGAAACGCGGTAGATGACTTGCGCTCCTTCTTAGCCGGGACCTTTCCTACGGACACAGGACTGGCAGGAAATATCTCTTGTTCTGAACTCGGCGTTTCAGTGGGCGGAATTTCCTCTGCTGGTGCTTCTGCCCCGGCCAGAGGCTCTTCGGTAGTGGGAGGGACAAAGGCCCTCGGTGGCGGCGCTTGATCAGCTGCTGGAGGCACAGGTTGCCTTGGTTCTTGAGGCGGTTGTGGGGGGACATCCTGTGCCCATTCTTTCATGAAAGCATCTTCGGCTTTGTCTTCGGTTTCTCCGAAGATATCCCTTTCATTGAGGGTGAGAGGGTGAGGTACTGTGAACACATGTTGACATTGAGTACACCTCACTTTGGTCTCACCAGGTTTTACCTTGGTGTCATCGATATTATATTGCGTTCCACATTTTTCACAATTAACGATCATGGGAAAACCCCTTTATTTAATATTACATGCAAATTATTGACCAATAACGAGAAAAAATCAAGGTATTTGAAGATATTTTATATAGATGCTAGTTTCTCCTGCTGAAATTTTCACTATTATATTATTATAAAATGTACAGGGTGTCAAGGAATTATCCTCATCGGCAGTGATTTCGTGAGCGCAGAGTATACCGACACTCTGTCGGCTTACTATTCATGTCCTTAGTCTCAAGATATCCGGGCTTACGATCTTGTGCGAGGGTGACTCATATCACAAACGCATTTTGGCCTGTTACGAAAAGGTTATAGAACGATCACCTTGAAGGGAAGGAACTCGGATCCCCTGGGCTCAGACAAAAGGATCCCCAGGCAGTAAGGAGGGATTATCTCATGACCCAATGACCTGGCACCCAATGGCCGCGTGGTCCCCAGTGCCCTGAGACCCATACCGCATGGTGCGGTTTTGGGCGTGGGGGGTGGTGATGGACCACGGTGGTACAGGAAACGCAGAGGGAAAGGAACAGAACAAGCACTAGTATTTTGGACAGGGCAGATCTCATGATCGTTCACCTCCAGTCGTTTGGAATTGTTGTCTTTATAGACACGAGGATGAGAAAAAGGTTTAATCTGAGGGTCTGCCCTCGTTTCGAAGAGATTATTGGGGGCCGCTGTCAAACTGGCTTCTCTTGACCGCAGCGCGTTTCGTGTATATATTTTGTATTTACCGTAGCATTTGAAGGTCTCATGTTACGTCACGCAGGCAGAGGTCGATAGTAGGTGTGAGATGTTGAAGCACATTGATCGGTAATTACGGGGCAGATGAGGAGTGTGATGCTAATGACGTTCAGTAAAATGAAGAAATATCTCGTTGGAATGGGCTGTTTTATTCTTCAACATATGATCGGTGGCATCTGCGTCTTTCCCCTGGGGAACCGCTCCTGCAGCGATGCAGGAGGTGACACTGGTGCGTGTGGCGGTTCGTCGAAAAAAAGCTCAGGGGGATCAGATGATCAATCTGTCGGAGGGCAGGCAGTCATCGAGGGTGTCATGATGCGTTCGCCGCGCAGGATAGCGACAGCCGTCCGTAAGCCTGACAGGGAGATTGTCACCAAAAACGACCCCTATGTCGCCTTATCGAAACGACACAAGCTCTTGAATATTCCCGTTTTTCGAGGAGCGTTGTCGTTCTTTGAAATGCTCTTCATCGGCCTGAAGGCGTTGAACCTTTCTGCCGACATAGCGCTCGAAGAGGCGGAAAAGGAAGAGAAGGGTCCCGATTGGCAGCGGACGCGCGGCGAGAGGATCAAAGACGGTCTTATCCTTGCAGGGATCATAGTGCTTGCCTTTGGGCTGGCCATTGGCCTCTTCTTCGCACTCCCCCTGTTTCTAACCGAGGTCACGGGATTATCCAAGCATGCCCTCTCTTTTAATGTGGTAGCCGGCATCATACGGGTATCCTTTTTCTTGGCCTATCTGTGGGGGATCAGCCAGTGGCAAGAGATTAAACGAATCCTTGCATATCACGGCGCTGAACACAAAAGCATCTATGCCTTCGAATCGGGTGAAGAGCTCACTGTCGAAAACGTGCGGAAATATAGTACCCATCATCCACGGTGTGGGACCAGCTTTTTGCTTATTGTGGTTATCCTTGCTATTTTGTTGTTTGCCGTTGCCGATACCATCGTTGAGATATACCTAGGCCACAGGCCAGCCTTGTGGCAGCGGTTTATAACCCATTTTTCCCTGTTGCCGCTCTTGGGGGGAATTGCATACGAGTTGCTCAAACTATCCGGCAAGAAACGAGATCATCGGTATGTCAGGTGGTTAACAGCCCCCGGGCTGTGGCTCCAGACAATGACGACCCAGGAACCCGATGATGCTCAGCTGGAGGTGGCTCTTGTGGCGTTGAACAGCGCCCTGGAAGAGACCTAGCTCTTGATGCTATAAAAACGAACAGGTATGAGAACAGTGCCACGCCTCATATTGCCCTTTCATGATCGCTCAGCATATCCTCTGCCTCTTTGTTGCCTTGAGATGATCGTATCATATTACTTCAGCTCTTGTTTTTACCTCGGGCTTGGAAGTCATAGGTAAGGGAGCAGAGGGCCGGCACGACAATCAGCGTCAAGAGGGTAGCAACTCCCAATCCGAAGATTACCGCCACGGCCATCGGTCCCCACCACTGGGTCGATTCACCTCCGAATACCAACGTGAACTTATGGAAGTCGAAGCTGATTCCGGTAGCCATAGGGAGGAGTCCCAGGATAGTGGTGATGGCCGTCAACATGACCGGTCGAAAACGGGTAAGCCCGGCCTGCACCAAGGCCTTTCGAGACGCGAGCCCCCTGTCCATGAGTTGGTTGTAGTAGTCGATCAGGACGATAGTATTGTTCACCACCACTCCGGCAAGACTAATAACCCCGACACCCGTCATCATGATGCCGAAGGCCATGCCGGTGATCAGGAGTCCAAAAAAGACCCCGATCAACGACAGCAGGACAGAGGTCAGGATAATGAAGGGGGTCATAAAAGAGTTAAATTGTGTGACGAGGATCAGGAAGATGATAAAGATAGCGACTACAAAGGCCTGACTCAGAAACCGACTGGCCTTGTCTTGCTCTTTTTGCTCTCCGGTAAAGGTGTAGGTGTATCCCCGGGGCCAGTCGAAATCGGCAAGGCGAGGCTTGATGTCCCGGATGATGTCATTGGCCAGACGCCCTGAGACATTGCCCGATACGGTGACCACTCGTTTCTGATTCAGGCGCATGATCGCGCCGATGCCGCTGCTCAGGGAGACGTTTGCTACACTGGTGAGCGGAATGGGTTCACCCCGGGGCCCGGAGATGGTGATGCGTTTGAGGCCCTCCACGGAGCGACGATCGCGTTCAGGGAGCCGTGCAATGATATCGTACTCTTCTTTGCCCTCGCGGAAGACCCCCACCTTTACACCGTTGATTGCCGCCTTGACCGTGTAGGCGATCGTATAGGTATCCAGGCCGAGCAGGGCGGCCTTCTCCTTGTCCACCCGCACCGTGATCTCCGGTTTCCCCTTCACAAAGTTGTCCTTGAGATCGACCAGGCCGGGGATATCAGCGATCTTCTTGCGCACACGGGCCGCAAGGTCACCCAACACAAGAATGTCTTTCCCCGAAATCTCGATATTGACCGGCGGCCCTGTAGGCGGACCATGTTCTTCCTCTTCCACCTGGACCTCGGCCCCTGTGATGGCAGCGAGGACCCGGCCACGCACTTCGTTGATGATCCCAGAAGAGGGGCGAGAACGGTCGTGGAACTCCTTGAAGTCCATGACCACCCGGTTGATGTGCGTCCCGCTCCCGCCTTGAGAAAAGATATCCCCCCCTACGGAACCGACGTTGGTGATGACGTAGCGGATATCTTCGTACTCTGAGACGATCTTTTCCACCTGACCCACTAATGTGTCTGAGGCGTCGAGATTGGTACCCTCTGGCGCCTTGAGGAAGACGTAGGCTCGTTCGGGATCAGTAACCGGGAAAAACTCCACGCCTTTGCCGAAGATGCCAAAGGCGGTGATGGTGATGATCAACAGGGCAAAGGCAGCGAGGACGACGAGCCAGCGGTGGTCCAGGCGGATTCTTTCGTAGGTTCTTTTGATACGGTGTTTGCGTTCGTTTTGAGGCCTTTCTGGGGGGCGGTGATCAAGGGCCCAGGTCAGGAATTGATGATAGATACGCTTGATAGAGGACAAACGATCGTTATCGCTCCTCCCTCGCCCCTGTGGCTTAACTGTCTGATAGCGTGCCGAGAGGACGGGGTTGACGACCATGGCCACGAACAACGAAGAACTCAACGCAAAGATAAGGGTCAGAGGAAGGAACCCCATGAACTCACCCATGATGCCGGGCCAGAAGAGTAAGGGGACAAAGGCCCCGAGGGTAGTCAGGGTCGAGGTGATGACCGGCCAGGCCACCTCATCGGTCCCGACCTGGGCCGCCTCCAAGCGGGATTTGCCCTCCTGCATGTGGCGGTAGATGTTCTCCACGATGACGATGCCGTTATCCACCAGCATCCCCAAGGTCAATATGAGGGAAAAGAGCACTACCATGTTCAGGGTTATATCCCCCCCGGTCAGAAATATAAACGTCATCAGCATGGAATAGGGGATGGCCAGGGCTACAAAGACGGCCGAACGACCGCCAATGAAGACAAAGAGAACGGCCAAGACGAGGATCAGACCCGTCAGGATGTTGTTCTCGAGCTCAGTGACCATCAGACGCACTTCCCTGGACATGTCGGAGGTCACATCGATCTTCAGGGCCGGTGGCAGCACCGGGCGCATCTCTTCAACGATCCGCTTGGCCTCATCGGTGACCCTCAGGATATTTTCACCGCTGCGTTTCAGCACAGCGATGGTGACACTCTGCTCCCCGTTGAGTCGGCTTCTCGTCAAGGGGTCCTGATGACTGTCGCTGATAGCCGCCAGTTCCCTGAGGTAGACCTGTTTCCCCTCATGGACAAAGGCCACAAGGGAAAAGATCTCGGAGGGATGTTTAAAATCTTCGGGGATCCGCACCAGATACTTGTTCGGGCCGATATCCATGCTCCCGCTGGGCATGTTGACGTTACCGCGTTGCACCGCATTGATCAAACTGGAGAAGGGGACGTTATAGGCCGCGACCCGGTTCAGGTCGAACTCGACATGGATCTCTCGTTGCAGACCGCCGGTCACCCTGGCGTCCAAGATCCCCGGTATTGCTTCGATGCGTTCTTCGAATTCGTCGGCAAAGGTCTTGAGACGGCGCAGGCTGAACGGGCCGGATAACACGAGCCGCATAACGGGAATATCCGAGACGTTGATCTCCTGGATGACCGGATCATCGGGGAGATCAGGCGGCAGGTCATTCTTGGCCTCATTGACCTTTTCCCTGACTTTTTGGACCGCATCATCGATATCTACGGTGGGCAAGAATTCGATGGATACCGAGGACAGACCTTCTTCTGAGGCGGAACGAATCTCCTCCACATCGGAGAGCCCCTTGAGTTTTCGTTCGATGGGGATGGTGATCAGCTCCTCCATGTCTTCGGGGGCCACGCCTTCGTAGGTCGTGGTGACAAAGACATAGGGGATGGTGATGTCTGGAAACGACTCCCGCGGCAGGGTGAAATAGCTGTAAAGCCCGATGATAACGATGATGGCCAGGAGTGCCAGGACCGTCGACTGACGTTTGAGGGCGAGGCGGTTGACAATCATGGGTACGTGCTGTTTATCTCTTTCGTTGCCTCGTCCTGGCCTGTGGTGACCCGCATCCCCTCCTCAATCTCTGTCTGGCCGGTAACGATGAGGTGATCGCCAGCCTCGAGACCACTGATGATCTGGATCCGGTCTCCCTCAATGACACCGATGGTAACGGTCCGTGAGTGAGCTGTGCCTGCGTTTTCGACGAAGACGATACGCTCACCACCTTTGTCCACTATGGAGGAGAGGGGGGCGACAAAGGCATCAGGGATGATTCGGCGCAGAAAGGCCACCCGCGCGACCATGCCCGGTCTGATGGTATGATCTGTGTTGTCGATCTCGACCCTGACGTCAAAGGTCTTGGTCGCTTGATCTGCCTTGTAGGCCACAAAATCTATGCTCCCAGGCAGCCGTCTATCCGGGAAGGCATCGATAGTAACCATGACCTGTTGCCCGGCCTGAAGATAACGAACATCGAGCTCAGGGACGTTGACATTGATCTTGATCTTGTTCACGTTCACCACATCAGCTATGGGGGCCCCGCGCCCCACAAATTCACCGGCGTCGACATAGAACTGGTTGACGATACCATCTATGGGAGCGCGTACGGAACCGCGCTCGTATTCAGTTCTGACCTGTTTCAGGTTGCTGAGGGCGAAGGCCCGTTCTGCCTCACTTTTATCTAGCTCTTCCTGCGCGATTACCTCTCGTTCGAACAGCAGTTTGCGGCGTTGATATATTTTATCGGCGAGGTTGAAGGAGGCCTCTGCATGATCCAAAGCGGCCTTGAGAGCCGAGGCGTCGATCTTTGCTAGCAGTTGGCCTTTTGTAACCTCCTGGCCCTCATGGGGGCCGATCCACTCCACTTGGCCGTCCTTGTCTGCCGCCAGACGGACGTCTTGCCATGCCTCGGTCTCGCCCGGAAGAACGATCACGTCCCGAATGACGGTTGGTTCGATGGTGACCACCGCGACCTTGGCCGCCTCTGTTGTAGCGCGGTCGTTCTCAGACTGGATCTTGCTCTCCGAACGACCACAGCCGGTCAGGTAAACCGCTGTCGATAAGAGGACGAAGAGCAGACAGAGAGCATACTTTTTTTTGCTCATGTTCATAGCGTCGTTTAACATAATGCCCCGCACTGCTTATTTCAAGGCGGGCCGGCCTCTTCAAATCTTTTGCACTAAAGCCAAGCCACCTTGTTTCAGCTTTCAGCCGTTATCTGTAGAGGATGAATGTGCTGGCTCTGACTTCTAGAAGATATTATCCGCTGTTGGGGAGCGTAACGCCGTGGTAAAAAAACCTCGGTCGTGCGTTATAATGATCTCCCGCCTTGCCAACTGTTTCCTCTTTTGTCTAACCTCTATTCCCATCATATAATGACTAATGGTCATATATTGACTATTGGTCATTAATATAGCATTTTTAGGTGCTTGTCAACCCTTTTCTGATCAAGATCGATAGGCGGGTGCAGACTGAGTGACGAGGAAGTTGGCTAAGAGGTGGGTGAAGGCTATTGAGCAGGACAGGGGTTGCCCGTCGCTGTGCCTTCTGGTTTTTCTCATACGCATGCAGCTTCGCTTGCAAGAGGTACCTCTTTTGACGCAGGGGCTCAAGGCCCTTGAGGTTGAAGTGATTTTCATGGTATCTGTAAGGATAACGTACTGTTTCATCCAGGCGAGAGGGAAAGATATTTTTATTAATAGAGAACAATGCATCAACCATCTTATCTCGTCTTACATGAAAAGGGGGAATTACACAAGAGGGTCAAGGCCCTGGGAGAAATCCTCACCCGGTGCCGCCTCTGTCCCCGTGCGTGCGAGGTAAACCGCCTCAAAGGTGAGAAGGGATACTGCCGGGCAGGGGCAGAAGCCATGATCTCCAGCGCCTTCTCCCATTTCGGTGAAGAACCCCCGCTGGTTGGACACCACGGCTCAGGCACCATCTTTCTGACCCACTGCAATCTGAGGTGCGTCTTTTGTCAGAACTACGACATCAGCCATCTGGGGGAGGGGAAGCCGATCACTTCCTCTGAGTTGGCTCAGTATATGATCGGCCTCCAACAGAGGGGGTGTCACAACATCAATTTTGTCACCCCCACCCAGTATGTCCCCCAAATCGTGGCGGCCCTGCCGGAGGCCATCGAGTTGGGACTCACCGTTCCCCTCGTCTACAACTGCGGCGGCTATGAGTCCCTGGAGGTGATTAAGCTCCTGGATGGGATCTTCGACATCTATATGCCCGACACCAAATTCTCCCAAGAGGAGGCTGGGGCCCGCTATAGTAATGCTTCTGACTATCCTCAGGTCTTGCAGGAGGTCCTTCGGGAGATGCACCGGCAAGTAGGAGATCTGGTCCTGGATGAGCAGGGGATCGCCTCTCAAGGGCTCCTGATCCGTCACCTGGTGATGCCGCATGGGGTGGCAGGCACCAGAGAGATCATGGCCTTTATCGCCCAGCACGTGTCAATCGACTCGTATGTGAACATTATGGACCAGTACCGTCCCCTCTACCGGGCAGGAGAATATTCGGAGATAGATCGCCCCATCTCCTCTCGGGAATATCGCGAGGCAATAGGGATCGCTCAGGGTGAACGGCTGCACAGGGGTTTTTGATGGATCTCAAAGAGGTGTTGGAGGAATTATCAGCTTTAAAGAAAGCAGTCAAGGCACTCCAAGCCGGCTTAGCACGGCTCGAGCAGGAGGCGTTCGATGGAGAGAGGGCACTCCAGCGGGCCATCAAGGCCCGGGGGATGCAGATCCATCGCCAGAACCCCGATGACGAACTCATCTTCTCGCCTCAGGCCAGTTTGGAAGAGAGGGCCGCCATCTATGAGTTGTTGCAGCACTATTCATTCCGCCTTTTTCTTCGAGATGTGATCAGCAACAAGGAGTCGTTCAGGGCCGAGGGGCTGGTTCGATATTGTTCCCTCAAGACCGCCCAGCAATACATCGCCTCCCTCTGTGAACTCAAGATTGCAGAGCCCATGAAGGGGAAGGGAGGGACCTTCCGTCTGGCGAACAGGGCCCTCTCCAACTTTGGCCCCACCCTCGAGTGGTTTGTCGCCCAGATGTTCCTGAGGGAATTCGTCTCTCCGGCCATCTATGGCGTGCGGTTTAAGAAGACGCACAGCGGTGGGGATTATGATGTCATTGCCCTCTGGGAGGGGCGCTTGGTATATGTGGAAATAAAATCTTCCCCCCCACGGGGGATTGAAAGAAATGAGATAGGGTCGTTTCTTGCCCGGATAAGCGATCTCGTGCCCGATATCGCCTTCCTCTTCAATGATACTCAGCTGCGCATGAAAGATAAGATCGTCATCATGTTTGAAGAGGAACTACATGAGCGGTACGGCGCACGCAGCACCGATAGATTTCCCCTTACAAGGATGGTTGATGAGTTGTTTCACATCAACCATCGTATCTATATCGTCAATAGCAAGAGAGATGTAGTTGCAAACTTCAACTACTGTCTCAGAGATTTCCTGTTGCATGACAGGGCCGAGGTATTGCCCCTCGTACCCCCCCCCGCAGACTAATATACTATGATAATGATCTTACCGTATCGCGTCTTTCAACCCTTTCCCCGCCTTAAACTTGGGTATCCTGACTGCGGGGATGTCTATCTCTTGGCCGGTGCGGGGATTTCTACCCTTCCTGGCTGATCGATTTGACACGAGAAACGTTCCAAAGCCCGGCAGCGTCATTTTGTCCCCTTTCTTGAGAACCTCGGTAATGCTGGCGGTGAAGGAATTAAGGGCCCTTTCTGCTGCAGCCCGCGGTATCTTGGCCTCTACGGCGACCTTGTCTATAAGATCTGATTTCGTCATCGCATCCCCTCCTTAAGAAGAATAGTATTAAACATTAATATACTTCCCCTGAACACTCTCAAAGAAACTACTTCCTTACCCACCCCATAATTGTCTCTTGTCACCCCCTTTTCTCACGGCTTTGGTGAAAAACATATAGCACAAAAGGCAAGGGGTGACAAGAAAAAAAAGAAAAAATGAGAGAAGAATCGTCAGCTACTTTCTCCGTGCTCTACCATTGACCCCTGTGAGTGTCCTTTTTTGTCACAAGAAAAGTCTGAAATACCCCTGGTCTTGCATCGAAGGGGTATGGTATACTTTTTCGATGAAGATCTATGTCGATGCCGATGGCGCGCCATGGCGGGACCTCGTGATTGAGCGGGGGAGGAGACATGGGGTAACCGTCGTCATCGTTGCCGACTACAGTCATGATTTTCCCCCGGCAGAAGGGGTTGAGCGGGTCGTAGTTGACGGGGGGGCTGATGCCGCGGACTACGCTATCATAAACCGGGTGCATGCGGGCGACCTGGTCGTCACCCAGGATGTGGGGCTGGCCTCCCTGGTCCTCCCCCAGGGGGCAGCGGTCATCTCACCCCGCGGGTATGAGTTCACCGAGGGCTCCATGGATGGGCGGCTGGCACGGCGCTGGCTCCATGGTCGCATCAGGAGGGGTGGTGGACGAGTCACCGGACCTCCCCCCCTGTCCGAGGATGACAGGGATAGGTTCCTCATACTGTTGGATACAAAGATCATCGCTTCAATAAGGGGGGAGGAGGTTGGATGAAGCCAGCTGATTTTCCTGCTGATATCAAGGATCATCTCTTTCCTTTTCATACTGATGCCCGGATGGCCTACGAGTGCATCGGGTGCGAGGAGCACTATCCCCTCGACCGCTTCCTCTACACCTGTCCAGAGTGCGGGGGTCTGCTCCGCATCTGCGATCTCACCTTTGATTCTCTTCAAAAGATCCCCGGTCCCGAGTGGCAAAGGATCTTTGCCCACCGCAGGATGCTTAACGTCGATGGGCTCGCGGGGATCTTTCTCTTCCACGAGCTCATCTTCCCCATCATCCCCCTGGAGGATGTGATCTGCCTGGGTGAGGGGCACACCCCGCTGGTGCGGGCCAATGCCCAACTGAGCCAGTGGGCCGGTGTACCCTTCTCCATAAAATACGACGGCCTCAACCCCTCGGCGAGCTTCAAGGACCGGGGGATGGCGAGCGCCATCAGCTTTATCAACTATATGATCAAGACCAAGGGGATCAAGGAGCTCTTGGGGATCTGCGCCTCCACGGGGGACACCTCAGCTGCAGCCGCCCTCTACCTGAGCTATCTCCCCCACGATGTGGTGCGCTCGGTGGTACTCCTTCCTCAAGGGAAGGTGACCCCGGCACAACTCTCCCAGCCCCTGGGGAGCGGGGCTCAGGTGATCGAGATACCCGGGGTCTTTGACGACTGCATGCGGATCGTGGAGCAGCTGGCCGAGGAATATGAGGTGTGCCTGCTCAACTCCAAGAATCCCATCCGCATCCAGGGGCAGAAATCGTACTCGTATGAAGTGGCCCTGCAGCTTGACTTTCAGACCAAGGACCTGGTAGTGGTGGTCCCCATCGGCAATGCGGGGAACGTCACCGCGGTAATGGAGGGGTTTCTCGATCTCTACCGCCTGGGGATCATCGCGGAGCTCCCCCAGATCATCGGGGTGCAGAGCGATCATGCGAATCCGGTAGTGCTCTGGCGCCAGAGCGGGGAGTACCGCCCGGTCCCGGTCCGCCCCAGTGTGGCACAGGCCGCCATGATCGGCAACCCGGTTTCCTTCCCCAAGGTCTCGCACCTGGTCGAGGAGCACTTTCACGAGCGGTTTGCCGCCGTCCAGGTGACCGAGCAGGAGATCATCGAGGCCATGCTCATTGCCAACCGCCACGGCCACGTGGTCTGCACCCAGGGTGGGGAGTCCATCGTGGGGTTAAAAAAGAGCGTCGAGATGGGGCTGGTGATGCCCCATCAGCGGGTGGTGGTGGATTCCACCTCCCACCAGCTCAAATTCGCGGGGTTCCAGCAGATGTACTTTGAGGACTCCTTCCCTGACGGATACGATATCAAACCACGGGAGGAGTTGCGGAACAGACCCCTCGCGCTAGAGGCCTCTGCCGAGGCCATTGCCCGCCATCTCGGGCTCAAGAAGAAGGGGTGATGTTCATCTTTCACGGGTAGGGGTAGCCGCTATGTCGGTGCATACAAGGTGCCATGAAGCTTTCTGAGATCGGTGAATTCGGCCTCATCAAGGGCATCGCGATGATAGCCGATAAGGGGGAGGGGGTAGTGATGGGGGTCGGCGATGACGCGGCGGTGCTCAGGCCCTCCGCGGGGAAGGTGCTTCTCGTAACGACCGATTGCCTCATTGAAGGGGTGCACTTCAAGCTCGAGTTCACCGACTTCCATAGCCTGGGGCGGAAGGCCCTGGCAGTCAATCTCAGCGATATCGGAGGGTGCGGCGGCATCCCCACGGCCTTTCTGGTCTCCCTGGCAATTCCCCCGGAGACCGATGTGGCATCAATACGGGCCCTCTATAAGGGGATGATGGAGCAGGCGCGCACGTACGGCTGCTCCCTGGTCGGTGGTGATACCTCCAGCGGAGAACGGTTGATGATCTCCATCACCCTCATCGGAGAGGCCGAAGAGAGAAATGTCGTCTACCGCCACGGGGCCAAGCACGGTGACCGGATCTTCGTGACCGGGACGTTGGGGGATTCCGCGCTAGGCCTGAAGATGCTGAAGAATGGGGTGAAGGAGGGGGGTCCTGTCCTGCGGCACCTCGATCCCACACCCCGGGTCAAAGAGGGGGGTGAGATCGCCCGCCGGGGCCTGGCCACGGCCATGATCGATATCAGCGACGGGTTGATTGCCGACCTCGGGCACATCCTTGAGGCGAGCGATGTGGGGGCGCAGGTTCACCTCCCGCAGCTTCCGCTTTCCTCCTCATACCGCGAATATATCCAACCATACTATAAGAATCCCTACCTGCTCGCCCTAGCCGGGGGGGAAGACTACGAGCTCCTCTTTACCGCACCAGAGGAGCGGCCAGAGGCACTGAAAAAGCTTACTGAGGATCTGGCAATACCTATTACGCAGATTGGTGAGATCGTTGAGGCATCCGCCGGCGTGTCCATTGTGGGGCCGGATGGCAAAGAATTTATCGTCGAGCAAAGGGGGCATGACCACTTTAAAACCTGAAGGAGGGGGGAATGGATCGTACGTTTATTAATGAGATCAGGGAGAATGATCTGGTTGAGGGGGTCTTCTGGGTCAAGGAGAAGGCAATGCCCTTCACCCGCACCGGGACACCCTATCTCAGGGTGCGGCTCACTGACCGCACCGGGGAGATGGAGGGGAGGATTTGGGACGGGGTTGAGGAGTTCGCCGATCTCTTCGAGCGGGAGGACTTTATCCGCATCAAGGCCCAGGCCACCTCGTATCAGGATCAAGTCCAGCTCAATATAAAGTCCCTCACAAAGGCTGAGCAGGCAGAGGTAGTACTGGAGGATTTCCTCCCTGCGAGTGAAAAGGACCCCGAGGAGATGCTGGCCGAGCTTATCGGGATCGCCGAGGGGATCGAGGACACGTATCTCAAGGAACTGGTCATGGCCTTTTTGCAGGACGAGGAGTTCACGACCCTTTTCAAACGGGCCCCGGGTGCCAAGCGGCTGCATCATGCCTGTCTCGGGGGGCTGCTGGAGCACACCCTGTCCGTGACCAAGCTCATCGAGGAGATCAAGGGTCACTATGCGGGCATCAACCACGACCTGCTCCTGGCAGGCGGCATCCTGCACGACATCGGCAAGGTGCATGAGCTTTCCTATGATATCGCCTTTGACTATACCGATGAGGGGAGGCTGGTGGGGCATATCGTCATGGGGACACAGATGGTGGCGGAAAAGATTGCTCAAATAGAGGGCTTCCCCAAAGAGCTCGCCATGCTGATGAAGCACCTCATGATCAGCCACCACGGACAGTACGAGTGGGGTTCCCCCAAGCGACCCAAGACCCTGGAGGCCAATATCCTCTACTATCTTGACGACCTCGACGCCAAGGTCAGCGGGATCAAGGAGTTTATGGACAAGGGGGAGGAAGGGGCACGCTGGACCGATTTCCATCGCATGTTCGATAGATTCTTTTATAAGGGGGAGGGAGAATAAAAGCTGATAGAGGATGGCACTTTCAAAGAGGGTAAAAATGCCCGTACATGGTTTGCTTTCAAATTAATTCTGTCTGATTTTTATTATAAGTATAATGAAGAAGCTGATTCATTTTCAATTCATGTTATTGAATATGAGCTATAATCAAGACAAATTTTGAGATACCCGATATGGCAGTTGAGCTATCAAAGACACTGGATGTCGTCCGCAAGACCCTGAACAATGACAGCTCTCGGTCTGAACGCTCAATGATTGGGCAGTTCTTGACACCCGCCAAGACCGGGAGATTCATGGCGTCGCTGTTTGAGCGTAATAGAGAGGATGTAAGTATTCTGGATGCCGGCGCGGGGGCGGGAACTCTGCTTGCGGCATGTGTTGAGAATTTGGCTTCAGGGAAGCACCGTCCGAGTTCGATTAAAGTGGTTGCATACGAAAACGATGCGCACGTTTTGCCATATTTAAAAGAAACAATAAAGCGCTGCGAATCGATATCTAAAGAAGCAGGCATTTCATTTCTAGGGGAGATACGATCAGAGGATTTTATTCCAGCTGCAATAGCCCAAACGGAAGAAGGGCTATTTAGTGTTTACAATGAGCGCTTCACTCATGCAATCCTGAATCCGCCATATAAAAAGATCAACGGACAATCATCTACGCGAAGATTACTCAATAAGGCAGGGATCGAGGTATCCAATCTATATGCTGCGTTTGTTTGGCTGGCGGCTTTGATGCTGGAGCCTGGAGGGGAATTGGTGGCCATCACGCCCCGGAGTTTCTGTAATGGGCCATATTTCCGTCGGTTCCGCGTTAAGCTGCTTGATATAATGAAGCTGCGGCGCATCCATGTGTTTGAGTCGCGCAACAAGGCTTTTGGAGACGATGATGTGCTCCAGGAAAATGTGATTTATCATGCGGTTCGGGGAGAAGGGAAGCCGGAGCATGTGATCGTTTCTTCGTCAGAAGGGGTTGATTTCGACAGAACTATCAGCAGGTACGTTCCCTATAAGCATATAGTTCTACCGGGTGATCCCGACGCCTTCATTCGCCTGTTATTGAACGATTCCGATGATATCGTAATGGAGCAAATGAGGTGCTTTTCGACATCGCTTGTTAAGCTCGGATTGGATGTATCTACGGGGCGTGTTGTTGATTTCCGTGCACGGGAATACCTTCGCCCTCTGCCTGAAGCTGAGACTGTGCCGCTCATATATCCTTGCCATTTTGAGAGTGGATTTATTAATTGGCCGGAAAAATCGAGCAAGAAGCCGAATGCAATCATAGCCTCGGCGCGGACAAAGGAATTAATGGTGGCGACCGGATATTATGTTCTCACAAAGCGTTTTTCTTCCAAGGAAGAACGACGACGCGTAGTGGCGGCGGTGTATGATCCCTCCAAGTTTGAAGCGCCGCTCGTCGGGTTTGAAAACCATCTAAATTATTTCCATGAACGGGGCAAAGGACTCTCGCCAAACCTGGCAAAAGGCCTAGCGTTGTATCTCAATTCTTCACTATTCGACCGATACTTTCGTCTATTCAGCGGTCACACACAGGTCAACGCGACGGATCTCAGGAAGATGCATTATCCTTCTCGCGAACAATTGTTGCGGCTTGGTTCGCAGGTGGAAGATCGCATGCCTGATCAAGAGACGATAGATGCGACTTTGAAAGGGGAGTGTCACATCGATGGCTAAAAAGGCCGATACGAAGAAGATCGAGCGAAGAATCCAAGAAGCATTGGAAATTTTGGAGTCGCTTGGTTTTCCTCGGCAGCAACTAAACGAGCGCTCTGCATTGACGCTTCTTTCATTGTTGGACCTCAAACCAGACGATACATGGGAGGACGTGAGAAATCCGTTGATGGGCATAACGCCCATGATGGATTTCTTTGCCAAACACTATGGGAAGCGATATGCGCCGAATACGCGGGAGACCGTGCGTCGTCAAACAGTTCATCAATTCTTGCAGGCATCATTGATTGTGCCCAACCCTGATAAGCCTTCTAGACCAACAAACAGTCCGAAGGCAGTGTACCAAATCGAGCCGGCTGCCTTAAAACTGCTCCGCGAGTTTGGGAAACCAACTTGGGCTGGGCATTTGCGCGAGTATTTGCATACGGTGGAAACCCTGAAAAGGCTCTATGCCCGTGAGCGAGATAAACGCCGCATCCCCGTGAACGTTGCCGATGGCAAAGAAATCAGGCTTTCGCCCGGTGGCCAGAATGTTTTGGTAAAGAAAATCATTGATGTTTTTTGCTCCCTTTTCACTCCAGGTGCTCAGGTAATCTATGTAGGTGATACCCAGGCGAAATGGGCCTATTTCGAGCCGGATGCGCTCAGGGGGCTCGGCGTCGAGATAGAAGAACATGGTAAGATGCCTGATGTCGTTGTGCATTACACTGAGAAAAATTGGCTTGTTTTGATAGAAGCAGTCACCAGCCATGGCCCTGTGAACCCTAAGCGCAGGCAGGAATTGAAGGAGTTGTTTGCCGGATCAAAGATTGGCCTGGTCTATGTGACTGCCTTTCTTGATCGAAGAACCATGATGAAATACCTCGACGATATTTCTTGGGAAACGGAAGTCTGGATTGCCGAGTCTCCGACACATCTCATTCATTTCAACGGAGAGCGGTTCCTCGGTCCATATGAGGATTAGATCATGACGTCGTTATGTGATGGCATATCTTAAGCGGAGTTCACAAAGAGTAAGGACAGGAGGTAGTAGTCGCCCCGTAAAGGGCCCGCTGGACCGCTTTCCATCGTATGTTCGATAGGTTCTTTTATAAGGGGGAGGGGGAAGAGGGGACATAAGAACATTTAATATAATTGTGAGTCTATGTAGCTACTAAGATATGGAGAGATAAATGCAGAAAAAGGACATCGCTATACTAGCTGTGCGTCTGTTGGCACTTTACGTTATTGTGATGAATGTATGGGCTCTGCCGAGTTATGTGAGTATGATAGGGTTCGGTTTTAGAGAAGATCTTGTGGGCAGAGCAGTTGTGATAACTGGCATTATAGGATTAGCATCAGGATTTGTCATCGGTATCGTCCTCTGGTTTTACTCGACTTCCCTGGCGAACTTAATAACAAAAGATCTGCCTAAAGCTTCCCCGTCTAAAAAAGAATTTACTCTTGCTCCTATCCAAGTTGTTGCAGTTTCAGTGGTTGGGCTCATTATCTTATCTTCAGCAATCCCCGCACTTGTAGAAGTGATCATCTCGTATATATTTCCTGCAGCAAACCCCAATTATGTTCGCTCACTAGATATAATGGGCAAAATGAAAGTAGAAATACCTGTTACCACCTTGGTGACAATCGCTCTTAAACTAGGGTTAGGTTTCTGGTTTTTATTGGGTGCCAATGGCATCGTTACAGTTATTAGGGAGATTTGGGCAAAAGGGAAAACCATGTAACAAAGGGTGCCCGCTGGACAGACTTCCATCGTATGTTCGATAGGTTCTTTTATAAGGGGGAGGGGGAAGAGGGGTAGCAATAAGAATATAATCGAGAGACTATCTAATTATTTAAGTTAGCATCTAACAAAAATTCCAGAAGAGAAGCTAGGGGGGAATCTCATGAATGATAAAATTGCAGAAGAAATCATAAAGTCCATGGGGAGCCAGATGGATCTTATATTCACATTGTCAGTCGCGTTGTGTGGTGGCATTATAGCTCTGCTCGTCCAGATAGCTATTCACAACCGCTCCAAAACGGCCGCTCCCCTAAACTTGAGGGGCTATTGGCTTCTTGTTTTTACCTTTCTGTTTGCAGGTGTGTCAATTATATCCGGTTATCTTGCTAGAGGATCAATTACATCAAGTATTCCAGAGATATATCAACTTGATTTCTCCAACATAAAAAGTTGGGGATCAGCTTCTTTCGAAGCTTCCAGCACGATTAAAATACTTTTTTTGTCACAGTTTTGGACGTTTTTCTTAGCAATACTATGTCTTTTTGTCATTGTGTGCATCAACCTTAACCTTGTAAGGAAGGAGGGTTAAAATGCGTAAGGTTTATAAGATTCTTCTCATTTTAATAGCCCTTTCCTTTTGTGCTCCTTTTTTGGCTAGTGGTCAGGAAATATCAAACCAGTTCAGTGTTGCTTTAGATAGACTCCCTCAAGAATTGGAATCGCCTTTTGCGAAGGCCGGTTTGGAATCAATCGTCTTTCAGTTCTTTCGTGCTCGTGTTGAATTTAAGCCTAATAATTATGAGCAAAGTTCTGAATTTCAGGGTACCTTTATTGAGTCTTTCGAGGCATTCAGAGTCGTGCTTTATTCCTCAAATCTTCGAACAATTAAAGAATATGTTTCACGTCAAGATATCGCGGTTATGGAAATTTCTTATTCAAGGCACATGAGAAGTTTTGCTGATTTTTCTGGGACCTTGTCTCAAAGGGCGCCTTTTTTCCGGCACGTTCCTCAAGATACGATACTAAAAGCACAAATGTATTTTGCTCTGCTACTAGCAGGGTACAACAAACAACAATGGATGTCCGCGCGCAAATTTACACATATATTTCCATTCTGTGACTGAATGACCTTTGGAGAAGGTAAGGGGTTATGTCTCCATTTTTGATAAGCTGAAATATAAACTCATTTGAGGATTTGTTGTCTTGAAATGAATTATGAGTAAAGACTGTGAACCTGACAACTAGCACTCTTTTAGGTAGAAATTAATTGCTTTTTGTAACGGTTGCTGTAAGGAATGCTGTAAAAGTTAGCCATTAGATTTTGTTAGAATTCAACAGGAAGGATTAGCAATGGGCATAAATCTGATAATGAGTTTTATTGGTGTATTTATTGGAGGGATAATAACATGGTATGTTGCAAGAAAATATTATATTCGTGCCAGTGATGATTTAAGACAAGAATCTTTGAATTTACGTGTACTGTCTAATATATTAGTAAATTTTTTAGCCCATAATAAGCTGATTGAAATCGAAAGAGATAAGCAAGGAAATGTTTTAGGATATATAATACCAGTTGAAAAAAATGGAAGGCTTGTGCTTAATACTTACTTTGATCCTCGAAAAAGATCTATTGAATTCAAAAATGTTAGCATTGGGGAAAAAAAGAGAACTTTAAAGATAGATCTACCCAGAGACAAAAGGACGACACAGAAAGATAAGAATCGTTCATTAAAGAAAGAATAGAGGTTGTATCTTCAAAGGGAAGGAATAGGGGTCGAATCTTCATTGGTGACAATTGAGATTCAAAGCTGAACGGATCATTAGATACTTTGACGCACGAGGATAGAGAAAAATAGCATGGACTGGGAAGGGTTTACCAAAAAACAGATTCAATTGAATTTCCGTTGAATTTTATCGGTATAGGCGATATTATCTCGGCGAACAGTTTTAACGGCGATATTGAGAGTGTATCTGCCGTGCAATTGTTGACTACCTCGACCTTGACCACTTATTGAGTACATTTCAGAAATCTATAGGAGGTGTATAAAAATGGAAAAAACAGCTGAAGAGCTCGGTGAAGAGAGAGAAAAAAGAGTAAAGGACGCCATTGAGCTGAGAGTGCCCGACAGAGTACCCTTAATACCATGTTTTGAATTTTTCGCAGCTTACTATGCGGGGATTACCTGCCAGGAAGCTATGTACGACTACAAAAAAGCGTATCAAGCGTATAAAAAAACGATTCTCGATTTTGAGCCGGACATGTATGTAGGTCCGGCAATTTTCCGTTCAGGCCCTGTATTAGAAACCCTTGACGTTAAGCAACTGAAATGGCCTGGCCATGGAGTTCAGCCCAACTATGTGTATCAGTTTGTAGAAGGGGAATATATGCCGCCCGAGGAGTATGATGAGTTCATAGACAATCCATCGGATTGGATGCTCATGCGGTACATGCCGCGCATATATGGAGCGCTGGAACCGTTCAGCAATCTTCCTGGCGTACTCGATCAATTTTATTATTATGGAGCCCCCAGTGCAGGGCTGGCGACCATGGGTAGGCCGGAAATTCAAGAGGCCTTTCAGACCCTTTTAAAGGCGGCGAGAGAATCATTGAAATGGGTGACCCACCTGCAGTCATTCAATCAGGAAATGAAGGAACTGGGTTTTAGTTCCTTTTTCTTTGTCGCCACGTATGCGCCCTTTGACCTTATTGGAGATAATTTCAGAGGAAGTCGTGGAATGATGCTGGATATGTATCGAAGATCCGATAAGATACTCGAAGCACTCGAGAAGGCAACAAGAGTAATGATAAGGATGGCGACGCGTAGAGCCGCGGCAGGCGGAATTCCTATGGTATTCATACCGCTCCATAAAGGAGCTGAGGGATTCATGTCTATGGAACAATATAAAATTTTCTATTGGCCTTTTCTAAAACAGCTCATGATGGGAATAATTGATGCGGGGCTTATACCCTATCCATATACCGAAGGCGGTTATACATCACGCCTGGAAACGATAAGCGATGTACCGAAAGGAAAAGTCCTTTATCATTTTGAGACCGTAGATCTCAAAAAGGCAAAGGAGGTTTTAGGCGATGTCGCTTGTATATCTGGTAACGTTCCAAATTCCTTATTATGCGTTGGATCTCCCCAAGACGTAAAAGATTACTGCAAAATGCTTATTGATGTTGCCGGAAAAGGAGGAGGTCTCATTGTAGATGCTGGGGCAACAATTGACGAGGCTAGACCTGAAAACATAAAGGCTATGATGGATTTTACGAAGGAGTATGGCGTTTATAGATAAGATCGGGCTGTACGTAAGATGGGCCGGGAGAGGTGGGGTTGGATCTTCAATCGTGACCATTGAAACGCAAAAGCGGAGCCGTTCATTTGTTATCTGGAAGAAAAAAGGATAGAGGAAAATAGCATGGACTGGGACGGGTTTACGAAAGAACGCATTCAACTGGGCTTGCCGCTCTTTTCTTAATAGGCGACAAGGCTCGGCAAGAACGTAGCAATTTGAGGGACAAGCAGCAGCAGAATCGTAAGAATTATCAGGGCGCCGAGAAACGGGAAAATACCTCGAAAGATCTTCTCAAGTGGAATATCAGGCGCGATCCCTTTGATCACAAATACATTGACACCCACAGGCGGTGTGATGACTCCCATTTCTCCGACCAGGACCAGCATGACACCAAACCAGATCGGATCGAATCCGAGCCTTTCCACCATGGGGAAGAAGATAGGGATGGTCACCACGATCATGGCCATTGCATCCATAAAAAAACCGCCGAAAAAGTAGATAAGGAGCAATACACACATAATGGCCATGGACGGAAGCGGCAGGTTTTCCACCCACTCAGCCAATGCAAACGGGATATTGGATATGGCGAGAAAATGCCCGAATACGGTAGCACCCGCTAGAATGAAGAGGACCATGCAGGACGTGCGAAGCCCGTCCTTCATCGATTCCAAGATGACTTTCAGGTTGAAGTGTCCACGGAACAGGCCAATGAAGAAGGCGCCGCAGGCGCCAATGGCCCCGGCCTGTGTGGGGCTGAACCACCCGAGAAATAACCCACCGATGGCGAGGCAAAACAGGATAACGGCCTCAATAATGCCGCCTAAGGAAAGTACCTTCGCCCGCCAGCTCGTCGGGGGACCGGGCGGGCCGAGTTTGGGATTACGCAAACATAAAAGAACAACGGTGGCCACGAAAAAGATACTCAATATGGCACCCGGTAAAATGCCGGCAATGAAGAGCTTTCCGATGGATTGCTCTGCCAGGATTCCGTAAATGATCAGGACGGTACTGGGTGGTATGAGAATACCGAGCGTCCCGGCGGATGCAACAGTACCTGTGGCCAGAACATCATCATAACCATATTTTTTCATCTCGGGGAGGGCGATTTTACCCATCGTGGCTGCGGTAGCTGCGCTGGATCCGCATATGGCCGAGAATCCGGAGCACGCAAGCACCGTGGCGACGGTGAGGCCGCCGGGGAATTTGCCGACCCAGGTGTAGCTCGTGGCATAGAGCCGTTGACTAATCCCCGATGCGAAGGCAAAGGAACCCATCAGGATAAACATGGGTATCACGGAGAGGGGATAGTTAGAGAGGGTTTCATAGACATCCTGGGCCAATATAGTGAGGGCGGACTCTGCATCACTGAGATACGCGAAACCAACTAGCCCAACAATGGCCATGCTAAAGGCCACGGGTACACGCAGCAGGAAAAGGAAAACAAGGAGCGCAATGCCGATCATGCCGGCGGTTTCAGGGGTCATCGTTTCACCAGTCTCACTATGGATGCAAGTAAGTGATATAAGTAAACCAAACAAACCGGTATACAGGCAAAGGCCGCACCATAGGCAAAAGGATACAGGGGGATACGGGCGGTTGGGGTGAGTTCATTCTGAATTTGCAAGGAGTATGCATACTCGGTGAGGCGCCACACTAAAACAAGGAAAAGAGCAAAGCCAAGTAGATTGACGAAGACATCAACAACCCTCTGCAGCGGTTTTGGCAGCAGGGGAATGAAAAACTCCACTGCCACATGTCGCCCAGCAATGAGCGTTGTAGCAACTGCAAAGGACATGGCTATAAGCTGGACCTGCATAACGATGTCCAATGCGCCAAAGACCGGGTGAAGAAAAAGCTTTGCGCCGATCACATCAACGGTGGTAATCAGCATCATAATCAGAAATCCAATCAGTCCCACCCACTCTATAGCTGAGCTGATATTGTGATTGAATGTCTCAAATTTTTCCAAGGCAGGCATAGGCATTCACGTACAATGGAATACCCTTCCCCATCCCGATGATACACAGGACGGGATGGGGAAGGGGTACGTCAACAATGATAGTGTGCCGTTATCGCCTCAATTCAGGCGGGCCGGTTGCTGACGTTATGTGCAGTTCGAGCTGTTTTTTGGTCAGGTACTCGGTCCGCTCCTTTAAGTACGTGATCCAGCCGCGTACCTCAGACTCCGCAAAACCCTTGGAGACCATTCTCTTGACGTAATCCTCGACTATCGGTTGAACCGCCTTGACCCATCGTTTCGACTCTTCAGGGGACAGGTCAATGTACTTAACTCCCTTCTCTTCACCAAAGGCCCTCCCTCCAAAATCTTGGGCATTCCACATCATAGCAAACCGCTCCTTGTATTCTCCGCACAGGGCATCGAAGATCTCTTTGATATCCGGGGGCAGGCTGTTGTATTTCTTCTTGTTCATTACCACATAGAAGGGATAGGAGTTACCGACACGCCAGGTGTCCGTGATATATTTAACCACCTCGCCGAACCGGAGGTTCTTGGCCTCCCCCCCACCCACAAAGGCGCCCTGGATCACGCCCTTGGCTATGGCATCATAGGTCTCCATGACCGGGGTCGGCGCGGGCGTCCCGCCGAGGGCCTTAATGACCTCCCCGAGAATGGCAGGGGCCCGGATAGTCAAGCCTTTCATGTCTTCTAGTTTTCGCACCGGCTTCACGGTCATCAACATGCTGGGGGTATTCGCATGGAACCACATCACCTTGAAATCATCGAATTCCTTGGGCTTGAACGTGTTATAAAAATCATTCATGATTTGGTTGGCAACCCAGCCGGTGGGATACCCCAGGGGCATTTCCGCGGCCTCCATGACCGGAAAGCGACCCGGTGTATACTCGATATGGGAGAACCCGATATCCACAATTCCCGATTCAACGCCCTTAATCATGGCGGGGGCAGTCTGCAGTGAGCCGCCGGGAAAGTAACTGACCTCTACCCTGCCGCCGGTTCTCGCCTGTAGCTCTGCAATAAACTCTTCACAGATCTTTGATTGTCCCGCGGGAGCGGGCAAGTAGTTGGCAAATTTTAACTTGATCACCTTTGCACAGGCCTGTTCGGATGGTAAGACAGTTACCACGAGCCCCACGCAAAGAAGCGTCGCCAGGGCTATAGTTAAGAGTTTTTTTCGTCTCATCTGTAATACCTCCTTCTTGTTAGGTTAATAGTAAATTAAACTAACATTATATCAATAATATTAAACCATTATAGTACCCCGTTTTTCACCTCCTTTCTCGGCTGCTTTTTCAAATTTTTATTTACTTATATATATATATATAGTGATGTGTATCACGGGATTTTCGGTTTGTCAATGTAAAAAAATCTTATGCGGATGAACCAATACGGAAAGATCGTGTCTAGATCGAGCTAACAGTGGGATGTAGGCCGCGCGAAAATGAGATCCATCAAGCAAAAAGCCGAGGTTAAGGCAGTATCTCAAGCGGCCGCAAGGCTCGGCGTGCGGGTCGGTATGAAGGGGGAGGAGGCGTTAGAGTTCTTCCGGTAAATCTATGTTTTTCTAAAAGTATTCGTCCTAAAAATTGCAATAAATCGATACTTATGATATAGTTATCACTCAGTATGTTCGGCTCTTTTTATGGTGAACATGGGCGTTTTACAAACTTTTGCGATAAGGATCGTATATGGACGAACTGGGTGCCCTCAAGTTAGACAAAACGAGCTTCTCAATTACTACTGTCTCCGCCCTTTCCGATGATAAGGGGTATTGGCTCGCTCAATCACCCTACGAGCGGCTGCGGGCCGTCGAAACCTTACGCACATTAAACTATGGCGTCCGTCAATCTACCGCCCGACTTCAAAGAGTTCTTGAAGTTACTCAGCGATCATGAGGTTGCATACCTCCTGGTCGGCGGTTATGCGGTTGCCTATCATGGCTATCCACGGGCGACCGCTGATATGGATATCTGGGTCGGGATCCACCCTCATAATGCTCAACGGCTTGTCGATGCAATCAAGGCGTTCGGTTTTGATATGCCCGAGCTATCCTCTGACGTGTTTCTGAAGGAAGATCGGATAATACGCATGGGTGTGCCGCCAATCAGGATCGAGATTGTGACCAGTGCCTCCGGCGTCGATTTTGAGCAGTGCTATGCGGCGCGGGTGGTTGATGAGCTTGATGGCGTCGCAGTTAACCTTATCAATCTTGAGCATTTGAAGATCAACAAAAAGGCCGCTGGCAGGCACCGGGACCTGGACGATCTGGACAATCTCCCCTGATCTTTGACATTCGCGAGGATAATGCTGCCCAAAAACGTATTGGAAGGTCTTCCATTAAAAGACGCACCGTAATGGGTGATGCCTTTTTAGAATTGACATCCCGCTGAGTGAACGATATCCTGTTGCAGGATAAAATTCCGTTCGAGAGGTCTTGCCCATGATTGATCTGAAGCCCGTCAAAGAAGCCACCATCACCACCCTAATGGATAATTACACCGATGTCCTGCTCCCTTCTGACCAATGGGTGCAGAGGGCCCCTTTACTGGAAGAAGGGCAGATGGCCAAAAACCCGGTGGCGGAGCATGGGCTGTCCCTCCTTATTGATATTGATGAAGAACGGTTCATCCTGGACTTCGGCCTCAGCGACTTTGGGGTCATCTACAATATGGGGATCCTGGGGATCGATGCCAGCAGCATCCCCTTCGGTGTGCTCAGCCACGGTCACCACGACCATCTCGGGGCCTTTTACTCCTTTCTGGAGAAGCGGAAGGGCCCGTTTGCCCTCTACCTTCACGGAGATGCCCTCTTGGAGCGCCGATATCTCTCCCTCCCCTCAGGAGATGGGTTTTACTTCCCCCAGGTGGAGCGCAAGCGGATGGAGGACCACGGCGCAGAGGTCCGAGTCATCCAGGGTCCAGAGTCAATCCTGGGGGGGAGTTGTCTTATCTCCGGAGAGATACCGAGAAAGACCGAGTTCGAACAGGGCATGCCCGGCGCCTCATATGAAAAGGACGGGGAACAGGTCAAGGATCGCATGCTCGACGATATGGCCCTCTACTTTCACGTGAAAGGGAAGGGTCTGCTGGTGGTCTCGGGGTGTGCCCATGCCGGTATCGTCAACACCGTCCTCTATGGGATGGAGCTGTCCGGTATAAAACAGGTCTACGGGATCGTGGGGGGATTCCACCTCACCGGGCCGGCCATGGCGAAGGCCCTCCCTCAGACCGTGGAGCATTTGCAGGAGTTTTCCCCCCAAATCATCTGCCCCATGCACTGCACCGGATGGGAGTCGCAGCGGAGGCTCAAAGAGGTCTTTGGCGATCGCTATGTCCTCTCCGCAGTCGGGAGCACGCTGAACCTGTGAGAGGCGTGATCAGGGTACGGTGATTCAATATATTGAGCCTTCTCCTTGGCCGATACCACGTAAGCCTTTCACTTCTTTTTCAGCCGTGGAATCCACATAGGCACTGCACGCATGTACTGCTTGTAATCCGTGCCGAAGCGGGCCAGCAACAGCCGTTCTTCGTGACGCGAGATGTAATGCAGAAAACAGACGGCCATGAACCACACGAAGGTGGCTGCCAGGGACATGCTGAGCATCAAGAGGCCGAGATACAACAGGATCTCACTGAGGTAGATGGGGTGGCGGACGTAATTGAACACGCCTTCCCTGATTACCCCGGTGTTTCTCCGCCCCGCGCCGAACACGATGGCAAGCCCTGTGCCCGCGAGGTAGCCTGATAAAATCAAAAAAGCGACTCCAAGTACTATCCTGATGATAGAAGGGATATACTCGTTGAGGAACGTCGTGTACCTGAGGAAGTATGTATCCGCTACCCACACCACCCCGAACAGGCAGGCAAAGAATGCCTGGCCAACAGCCCCCAGGGTATGCTCGCCCGTAAGCTCATCCCAGTGTCTCCTTCC
>Ga0315537_1000321_pt1 | contig 36598 bp, 35 predicted proteins | sample SalMarSW160270MG_FD_203091 | JGI IMG/M metagenome (GOLD analysis project Ga0315537, IMG submission 203091) | Salt marsh sediment microbial communities from the Plum Island Ecosystem LTER, Massachusetts, United States - Salt Marsh Sediment SW1602-70 ... | reverse complement strand
GGTGGGCAGCTCCACCAGCTCCAGGGGTCTGCTATCAATGGGGGCTATGCGCTTTAGAATCTGCGCTTTCATCTTGGCCTGTTCTCAACCGCATTATACCGCCTGCGACCTGTCAATGCGAGGGGGCATTGATGTTTTTTTGATGGAATTTTGATGTTTTGCTGATGCCGTTTCTAGGCCTTTTTGATTGCTGTGGTGCTATGTTATCAGTAAGCCCGATTACACTTTAAGGCGGGCAGAAAAGGAGAAAAGCATGAAAAGAAAGATTCTGGCTATGATAACCATGGTGGCACTGATTCTGGGGGTGGTTACCGCCGTCCCGGCGCTGGCGGCTGATGTTACGGTGAGTATAGACGCCCCGGCTGAGGTCAGCCCCGGCAGCGACTTTACCGTTAATATCAACATCACCGAGGTGACCGACTTCGACGCCTGCAACTATGATGTTACCTATGACAACGCGGTGCTGAGGCTGGACAACGTCGCCGCGGGGCTGGTGGGGGAGACTGCGATACCGGTTGACGTCTATAACGAAATCAGCCCGGGTACCTACCGGGTTATTCAGAATGTCCCCGGACTGGCCGGGGTCACCGGTACGGGCTACCTGGCGGTGCTGCACTTCCACGTCCTCGGTGCTGAGGGTGACAGCAGCGCCATAACCCTCTCCAACGGCATGATTGCCAGCAGCCTTGCCCAGGAGATAACGGCTACCTGGGTCGGCGGCTCGGTGGAGGTGGCGGTGACGCCGGTTGAAGTCAGTATTGATGCCCCGGCTGAAGCCAGCCCCGCCAGCGATTTTACCGTTAACGTCAACATCGGCGATGTTACCGACTTCGATGCCGTTAGCTATGATGTCTCCTTTGATACCCTGGTGCTGCGGCTGGATGACGTCACTTCAGGGCTGATAGGCGCAACGGCGATACCGGTTGACCTCTATAATGAGGTTGAGGCGGGGACATGGCGGGTGGTCCAGAATGTCCCCGGTACGGAGGGAGTGACCGGCTCCGGCTATCTGACGGTGCTGCACTTCCATGTGATTGGCGCTGACGGAGACAGCAGCGCTATAAGCCTGTCCAACGGCGTGCTTTCCAACAACCTGGCCGAGGAGATAACGGCCACCTGGGCCGGTGGTTCGGTGACTATTGCCGATACCACGGCGCCGGTAATAACCATAACGCCGCTTACCCCCGACCCGACTGAGAACACCACCCCGACCCTGACCGGCATTGCCACCGATGAGTCCAATATAAGCGCGGTGGAGTACCGGGTTGACGACGGCAGCTGGGCGGCGGCCACCGCCAGCGACGGCGCCTTTGACAGCTCCAGTGAGGACTATACCTTTACCACGGCTGCCCTTTCCGAGGCGGAGCATACGGTATATGTCCGGGCTACCGACGCTGTGGCTAATACTACCGCCGAGGTTGACTACGCCAGTGATAGCTTTACCGTGCAGACGGCGCCTCCGGGAGACGCCAACGGTGACGGTACCGTTAATGTACTTGATATCACCAGGGTGGAGAGGGCGATAGTCGCCCTTGACCCGGAGACCCCCGGGTCCGATGCCAACGGTGACGGTATGATTAATGTTCTGGACATTACACGGATAGAGAGGATTATTGCCGGCCTGGAGTGATTACGGTTGCTGGCTCCGGGTCAGTCCTCCTCCTTTTCTAGCTGGTGCAGCCGGGCATCGCTGATGCCGAAGTGGTGGGCAATTTCGTGCTTGACCACCCGTTGTACCTCGGCGCTGATACTGCCCCCGTAGCGGCATTTAGCCTCGATTGACCGCTGGAATATGGTTATCTTGTCCGGCGGCACCAGCCCGTAGTGGCTGCCCCGCACGGTCCGGGGTACGCCCTCGTAGAGGCCGAGCAGTGTTTCGCCCCGCTCCAGCCCCAGATGGCGCATCTGACCAGGTGTGGGGTGGTCCTCTACCACGATATCTATGTTCTCCAGCCTGAGGAGAAACTCCTCGGGCAGGTCATCCACTGCTTGAGCTACCAGCCGTTCGAAGCTTTCTCTATCCATAGTCTAGCCTATTTTAGCTCCATTATATCATTGTGGTATAATTTTGGGTGGTTATTTCAAAATCACGGTATCTGGCAGGTAGAGAATGAGCACTGAACTAAGCCGCTTGGTCGTTCTTATAAAGGGGGGTGGGGAGGTGGCCAGCGGGGTGGCCCACAAGCTGGCCCGCGCCCACTTCCGTGTCTGTCTCACCGAAACTGCTGAGCCCCTGGCCGTCAGCCGGGGGGTCGCTTTCTGTGAAGCCATCTATGACGGGGAGAAGGAGGTTGAGGGGATAGTTGCCCGGCGGGTTGAATCGGCTGTTGAGATTCATAAGCTGTGGCGGGATGGCCGGATAGCCATCGTCGTTGACCCTAAAACATCGGTCAGGAAAGCGCTTAAACCAGAGGTGCTGGTTGACGCCATAATGGCTAAAAAGAACCTGGGGACAGGGATTGGCCATGCCCCACTGGTCATCGGGCTGGGGCCCGGTTTTAGTGCGGGCAAAGATGTCCATATAGTTGTGGAGACCAACAACAGTGAGAGGCTGGGGAGGGTAATATTAAAAGGGGAAGCCGAGAATGATACCGGAATCCCCGTCGCCATTGGTGGCCTGACCCATGAGCGGGCGCTCCATGCCGCCGGAGGCGGCCTTTTCCTGACCGACCGGTATATAGGTGACCCGGCCAGCGCCGGCGAGGTGGTGGCTACGGTGGCCGGAAAGCCGGTCAGGGCGGAGATAGACGGTATAGTCCGGGCCATGCTGCGGGACGGGATAACGGTTGAGAAGGGGACGAAGCTGGGCGAGATAGACCCCTCCGGGGATAAAGAGGCTTGTTATACCATCCGGCCCCGGGTGAGGGCGATTGCCGGCGGGGTTTTAGAAGCGATAATGATGCGCTACAATGCTTAGAGGTTTATAGAGATGATGAATGATATTTACCAGGAGATAGTAAGGGTTAAGGCGGAGGGTGAGGAGGCGGCGCTGGTTACGGTTGTTTCGGCCAGCGGCTCCACGCCCAGAGAGGAGGGGGCCAAGATGCTGGTCAGCCCTGACGGCAGCATTTTAGGAACCATCGGCGGCGGCAGTCTGGAAGCCCAGATAATCAAGGAGGCGGTTAAGGTGATAAAGCAGGGTAAACCCAGGCGCCTGCACCGGAGCCTGGCCGCTAAAGAGGCCGGGGAGGTGGGGATGATATGCGGTGGTGAGCTTGAGGTTTTCATCGAGCCTATCCTGACCACGCCTGCCTTATATGTATTCGGCGGCGGGCATATCGCGCTGTCGCTGGCCAGGATGGGCAAACTGGTAGGCTTTAATATTACCGTCATCGACGACCGGGCTGAATTCGCTCACGCCGAGAGGTTCCCCGAAGCCGATGTTATCTTGGCTGAGGACTTTACCTGGTCATTCCCTAAGCTAAAGATAGATAAATTGAGCTACATCGTGATTGTTACCCATGGTCACCAGCATGACGAGGTGGTGCTGGAGTGGGCGGTGGGCACCCCGGCCAGGTATATCGGCATGATAGGCAGCAAGATCAAAAACGAGACTATATTCGCCCACCTGCTGGCCAGGGGAATATCCCGGGAGCAGCTGGACAGGGTCCATGCCCCCATCGGCCTGGAAATAGAGGCGCAGACGCCGGAGGAGATAGCCGTCAGTATCCTGGCGGAGTTGATAAAAGTTAGGCGGTCTGCTTAAACAGGCGCGGTTGTTTAGTCAAGGAAAGAAAATAGATAATGAAACTGATAAATCAATCGAAGTGGCTGGCCGGTTTGATGATACTGGTTTTAGCTGTCCTTATTATCAGTGGTTGTCCCCCGGCCGAACAAACGCCGACTGACCAGCCGCCGACTGATGGGCCGCTGACTAATCAGCCCCCGGTTATTGATAGTCTGACTTCAAAATACCGCCAGGTAAGAGCGGATATGCTTGCCCCTGTTGAGTGTGTTGCCTCAGACCCGGACGAGGATGAGTTGCACTATCTCTGGTCAGCCACCGGGGGGAGTATTGAGGGTGAGGGGGCGGTGGTGGACTGGGTAGCGCCTGATATCTATGATACCTATACGATTACGGTAACGGTGACCGATGGTGAGGGTGGCCAAGCCACGGAAACCATAGATATTAAGGTCGCCTGCTGCCCGATAGAGTCAGATGAGCTGAAATATTGACTTATCCCCGGCCGTATTACCCCTTGGCTAAAGCAGGGGTTTACAGAGGATTTCCTTGACCTTGAGGTCAAAAAAGTCCTCGGAGTTGACCGGCCGCAGTACCACTGCCGTATCCGCCCCCCGGCCGGTGCCGCCGATGACGATGATATCCTCGTCGGTGCGCACCAGGCCGGCGTCAGCCGCCATAAGGGCGATTTCACAGACTACCTTCATGCCCTGTCCGAATATACGCAGGGTGTTGGCCACCGTTTCCTCGAAGAGGTACATCTTGAACTTCTTTCGCATCGCCCGGCCCAGTCCCGAGAAGAGATGGGTGGCGGTGAGCACGGCGCCGCCGGCGCTAACTAACTTCTGCCGGTTCTCTTCGGTGAAGTCCTGGGTGTTGGGCTCTCTCATGCCGGTAAAGTGGCTGACCGCCACTATTCTGGCTCCCCTAAAGACCTCCACCGCCTTTAACGCTGTATTCCCGGTGGTGGAGGCTACCAGTATGGTTTTTATGCCCAGCTCTTCCGCCCTGAGCCCGGCCAGGCGCAGAACTTCATCGGTGTTCTCCTTACCCGGCTCGTCAAAGTAGACTATCTTGGCTTCCATTATTTCTTGGCTCCTCCCTGTGATTTACCCACTGGCAGCGGGTTTACTCTCATTTCTTGCCCTTTACCGGATTTCCGCAGTGCGGGCAGTTTGGGTCTTTTTTAACCTTAAACTCGGTGAATTTCATGTTAAGCCCGTCGTAGACTAATAGTCTATTGGCCAGCAGCTGCCCTATCCCCACCAGGTATTTTATCACCTCTGTCGCCTGGATGCAGCCGATAACCGCCGGCGTTACCCCGATGACCGGGAATTCCTCCCCGGCGATGGCTCCCCGGTAGACACACCTCAGGCAGGCGGTCTGGCCCGGTATTACGGTCATGGCCCTGCCCTCAAAGCCGTAGACCGCCCCGTGAAAGAAGGGGATATTTTTTTCTATGGCGGTTTTGTTGAGCAGATAGCGGGTGGGCAGGTTGTCCATGGCATCGACGATGAGGTCACAGCCTTCCACCAGCCGCCGGACATTGGCTTCGGTTATTCTTTTCTCGACGGCTTCTATTTTTACCTGCGGGTTCAGTTGTTCTAGCTTGCCTCTGGCTGAACTGACTTTTTTTTGGCCGATGTCCTCCGGCCAGTGCAGTACCTGCCGGTTAAGATTGCTCAGTTCTACCTTATCGTCATCAACAATGCGCAGCATGCCCACTCCGGCAGCGGCCAGATAGGTGGCCGAGGAAGAGCCAAGGCCGCCGGCGCCGGCAATAAAGACCCTGGCCCTTTTTAGCTTTTCCTGCCCCTGCTGGCCGAAGCCTTTAAGCATTATCTGGCGGGCGTACTTTTCCCGCTCATCCTGGCTAAGCATTTTGCCAGCTACCCCCTCTTAATAGGTTACCTCTATATTATATACATTTTCACCTTTTGCGCCTATACCCGCATATTTTGTCTTGGCGTGTTGCCTGTTTAATGTTACAATAGTGGCTGTTTAGTCCTCTTCTAAAAAGCGGGTCCGCCGGGTGTAATCGGTTAAAAACAGGGAATTGACAAAGAATACTGTATCTGATATGATGTGGTATACGGCAACCGATTGCCGCATATCAGGAGTCTAAGTGAAAAAGGTCTACGTTAAGGAAGAGTTCTGTATCGGCTGCCGCCTCTGCGAGGTGTACTGCCAGCTGCAACACGCCCGCACCAGAGACCTGGTCAAGGCGTTCAAGCGGGAATCGCCGCCGCCACTACCCAGAATCCGGGTGGATGAGCGGGGGGTGGTATCGCTATCAGTGCGCTGCCAGCAATGTGAGGATGCCCCCTGTGTCCAGGCCTGCATTACCGGCGCCCTTGAGCGGGACCCGGAGAGCCGGCTGGTTAAGGTGGATGAGGACAGGTGCATCGGCTGCTGGACCTGCCTGCTGGCCTGCCCGCTGGCGGCGATAAAGCCGGATATAGAGCAGAAGAGGGCGCTGAAATGCGACCTCTGCCAGGGGGAGGAAATTCCGGTCTGCGTGGCTAACTGCCCCAATGAGGCGCTGGTCTATGTTGAGGTGCCGGACGGAAGTTTCGTGGCGGAAAGCGGTTGACCGAATAAAAGAGGGGGTGTTTTGATGTCTTACAATTGGGGACCACACTATATCGTTCCTTCAGAGGTGATGAAGAAGTATTCGGGAAATGTTCTATTGCGGGAGGAGCTTGACGAGGAACTGCTGGGCAAGGAGCTGGCGGAGCTGGGTCTTACCGGGCCTATCCTGCGGATAACCAACCCCTGGTACTACCGTCAGAAGGATGCCAGTACCTGGATAAAAGTCGGCGAGTCCGGTGACAAGCAGGCCAACTTCTCGGTGAGGTGGGACACCACCGTCCTGGAAAACGGGCAGTACGAGATACTGGGACTGATGCACGTCTTTGTTAAGAAGAACGGTGATGAGACAGCTATTGCCCGGGAAAATGTGGTGGAAGTCACCGTAGAGAACTGAACACAGGTGGACGGAGGGAAGAAGGTTAGGTGATTGCCATAATAGATTATGGCGCCGGTAATCTGCGCAGTGTGGTTAACGCCGTCAGCCGTCTGGGCTATGAGGCCAAGGTAGTCAACAGGCCCGACGAGGTTATTAGCGCCCGGGTGGTTATTCTGCCCGGGGTGGGGGCGGCGGCCGATACCATGGCCAGCCTGCGGAAAACGGGGCTGGACAGCGCGGTTAAGCGCTTTATTGCCGAGGGGAAGCCCTTTCTGGGGGTCTGTATCGGCATGCAGGTGCTGTTCGGCGGCACCGAGGAGGGCGGCTGGCAGGAGTGCCTGGGCGTTATCCCCGGCGCGGTGCGCAAGTTCGCCCCGGGCTTGAAAGTCCCCCACATGGGCTGGAACCAGCTAAAGCAAAAGACTTCCCACCCCATCTTCGAGGGCATACCCGATGAGGCTAACTTCTACTTCGTCCACAGCTACTATGTTAAGCCGGAGGACGGGTCGCTGATAGCCGGTGAGACCGAGTACGGCATCCCGTTCTGCAGCGTGGTGGCTAAAGATAACCTGGTGGCCACCCAGTTCCACCCGGAGAAGAGCGGGGAGGTGGGGCTTAAAGTATATGATAATTTTATTAAGAGTGCCCCGGGAGAAAAAGCGGGCAGGCGGTAAGAAATGGCCGGAGCGGAGAAAATAAAGTATTTGATTATCGGCAACTCGGCGGGCGGCATCGGCGCTGCCGAGGCTATCCGGGAGGTGGATAAGGCGGGGACGGTGGCCATCGTTTCCGACGAGCCCTACCCGGTCTACTCGCGGCCGCTTATCTCCCAGCACCTTTCCGAGGGGCGTCCCCTGGAGAAGATGCTCTACCGCCCGGCCGATTTCTACGAGAAGAATAAAATCAAGACCTTATTTGGCGGTAAGGTGGCGCGGATTGATTTCAGCGGTCGTACCCTTGGGCTGGAGAGCGGGCGAACCATAGGCTGGCAGAAGCTGCTGATTGCCACCGGCGGCTCACCTATCGTGCCCGGGATGGAGGGCAAAGACCTGAAGGGGGTTTTCACCTTTACCACCCTTGATGACGCTAAAGCAATCGATAAGTTCCTGAAGCAGCGCCAGGGCAGGATAAAGGCGGTGGTCATCGGTGGGGGGCTTATCGGGGTGAGCGCCACCGAAGCCCTGTTAAAGAGGGGGGTGGAGGTCAGCATCGTCGAGATGAAGGACTGGGTCTTGAACACTATCCTTGATGAGGAGGCGGCGGCGCTGGAAGCCGAAGCTCTGGTTAAGGCTGGTGTTGACATAATAACCGGACATACCGTTGCCAGGATAAACAGCAGCCTGCTGGGTGAGGTAAACGGCGCCAGCCTGGATGACGGGCGGTCTATATCCTGTGATATGGTCGTCGTCGCCATCGGCGTTGCGCCGCGCCTTGACCTGGTGGCTGATAACGGGGTTAAGACCAACCGGGGCATCATCGTTGACCGCCGCATGGCTACGTCTATAGCCGGTGTTTATGCCTGCGGTGATGTCAGCGAGGCACATGATTTCGTCTACGGGGAGAACCGGGTAACGCCGGTCTGGCCCAACGCCTATACCGGCGGCCGGGTCGCCGGCCTGAATATGGCCGGTAAGAAGGCTGAGTATGAGGGCGGCACCGCCATGAACGCCCTTAAGTACTTCGGGGTGAATATCCTTTCGGCAGGTATGGTGAACCCGCCCGATGACAGCTATGAGGTTTTAATAAAAAGGGGCGACGGCATCTATAAAAAGGTGATAATTAAAGACGGGAAGATACTGGGCATGGTCTTTGCCGGCGATATCGAGAAAGCGGGCATTATCTACAATTTAATGAAGGATAAGGTAAAGGTGGGGGCTTTCAAGGAGGCACTGGTTGCCGACGATTTCGGTCTGGCCTCTCTGCCGGAGAAAATCTGGCGCACCCGGCTTGAAATACCGGCCTCCGAGGAGGCTTCTATAGTGCCCCCGCTTGAGCCGCCGGAGGAAGAGGTCGTTGATGAATAACCTTTCTTTCAGGAGAAGCTGACGTGAGAGATATCGGGCGGATAAATAACCCCAACCGGGACAACAAGATAATAGACGCCTGCTCCATATTCGGGGCGATGGATACCACCGGCCGGCGGTTTTCCGGCGAGGGCGTGATTAAGGCTATCGCTAACATGCACGACCGCGGCAACGGGCTGGGCGGCGGCTTTGCCGTCTACGGCCTCTACCCCGAATACGCCGACCAGTACGCCTTTCACGTTATGTTCCTGAGCCAGCAGGGCAGGCAGGAGACGGAGGCGTTTCTAAGGGATAATTTCAGCATTATCGAGCAGCAGGAGGTGCCGACACGTCCGGCGCCGCCGATTAAGGACCCGCCGCTGGTCCGGCGCTATTTTCTTGACATAAATAAAAATAAACCCAAAAAGCAGTCCGGGGATGACTATGTCATGGCCAGGGTGATGGACATAAATACTAAACTATCCGACAGCTTCGTCTTTTCCAGCGGTAAGAACATGGGGGTCTTTAAGGGGGTGGGCTACCCCGAGGAGATAGCCGACTACTTCTGCCTGGAGCAGTACCAGGGCTATCTGTGGACGGCTCACGGGCGGTTCCCCACCAATTCCCCCGGCTGGTGGGGCGGGGCTCACCCGTTCTGCATACTGGACTGGACGGTCATCCATAACGGCGAGATTTCGTCCTACGGCATAAATAAGCGCTACCTGGAGCAGTACGGCTACCAGTGCACCATGCAGACTGACACCGAGGTGGTGGCCTACGCCGTTGACCTGCTCATGCGACAGCACCACCTGCCGCTGGAGATAGTGGCTAAAATACTGGCGCCGCCTTTCTGGGACGCCATCGGGCGCCTGCCCAAAGAGGAGCAGGAGCTGATGCTGGCGCTGCGCCAGGTGTACGGCAGCCTGCTCCTGAACGGGCCGTTTGCCGTAATTATTGCCCACCACGGTGAGATGATAGGGCTGACCGACCGCATACGCTTAAGGCCGCTGACTGTTGGGGAGAAGGGTGATATGCTTTATCTTTCCTCCGAGGAATCGGCAATAAGGCTGATAGCACCCGACCTGGATAAGGCCTGGATACCGATGGGCGGCCAGCCTGTCGTCGGCAGGCTCAAGACGGGGGCTGAAAATAGAGTAGCCGCCGGGGGGGCCAAATAAAGTGCTGACCAAGCGGATTATACCCTGCCTGGATGTCAAAGGTGGGAGGGTGGTCAAGGGCAAGAGCTTTGTCCAGCTGCGCGATGCCGGTGACCCGGTGGAGCGGGCTGACTTCTATTATAAAGAGGGCGCCGACGAGTTAGTCTTCCTGGACATCACGGCCACACCGGAGGGACGCGACACAATGGTTGATGTGGTGGAGCGTATATCAGAGAAGGTATTTATGCCGCTTACCGTGGGCGGGGGGTTGCGGACAATAGCTAATATGCGGCGGATGCTGCTGGCCGGCGCCGACAAGGTATCTATTAACACCGAAGCGGTGCTCAAACCCGATTTGATTAAAGAGGGCGCCGAAAAGTTCGGCAGCCAGTGCATCGTGGTGGCCATCGATGCCAAGAGGGTGGACGGGGGTAAAAAGCCCAGGTGGGAGGTCTATACCCACAGCGGCCAGAAGCCGACCGGGCTTGACGCCATCGAGTGGGCCAAAAAGGTGGTTGAGCTTGGCGCCGGGGAGATAATGCTGACCAGCATGGACGCCGACGGGCACCAGACCGGCTATGACAACGAGCTTACCCGGGCTATATCTGAAGCGGTGAGCGTGCCGGTGATTGCCAGCGGCGGCGCCGGCAGCCCGGAAGACCTCTATCAGGCTTTGATTGCCGGCAAGGCCGACGCTGTGCTGGCGGCCAGCATCTTTCACTACGGGACTTACTCCATCAATGATATAAAGGGATACCTGGCCGGGCGGGGAATACCGGTGAGGATTTAGGGGAAAAACGATGAAGACCTATATAGCACCCAAATTTATAATAAGGCGGGACCCGGAGCGCTGCATCCAGTGCCAGGTCTGCGTCAACCAGTGCTCATTTGACGCCAACTACTATGATGCCGAAGATAACGAGGTCAGGAGCCGCGAGGAGAACTGCGTCGGCTGCCACCGCTGCGAGGTTTTTTGCCCGACGCAGGCGCTGACCATCAGCCGTAACCCGCAGGAGTACCGCGAGAACTATAACTGGCGCCCCGAGGTTATCGAGGACATCAACAAGCAGGCCGAAACCGGCGGTGTGCTGCTGACCGGCATGGGCGATGATAAGGGACAGAAGATTTACTGGGACCACCTGCTGCTCAACGCCAGCCAGGTGACCAACCCTTCTATCGACCCCCTCCGTGAGCCGATGGAGCTTACCACCTGGATGGGACGGAAACCCGACCGGCTGGAGCTTGACAAGTCTCAAAAACTAAAAACCAAGATAGCTCCACAGGTGAGGCTGGAGGTGCCGGTAATGTTCGCCGCCATGTCCTACGGGGCGGTCAGCCTTAATGTGCACCGGTCTCTGGCCAGGGCGGCTACCGAGATGGGCACCCTCTGGAACACGGGGGAGGGAGGGCTGCACCCCAGCCTCTATAAATACGGCGATAACACCATCGTTCAGGTGGCCTCCGGGCGCTTCGGCGTCCAGGCCGATTACCTGAACGCGGGAAGGGTGGTAGAGATAAAAATAGGCCAGGGGGCCAAGCCGGGCATCGGCGGGCATCTGCCCGGAGAGAAGGTGAGCGCCGAGGTATCGTTAACCCGGATGATTCCCCAGGGGACCGACGCCCTGTCACCGGCGCCGCAGCATGATATTTACTCTATCGAGGACCTGGCCCAGCTTATATACGCCCTGAAGGAGGCGACCAACTACACCAAGCCGATATCGGTTAAGATTGCCGCCGTCCACAACGCGGCGGCTATCGCCAGCGGCATGGTGCGGGGCGGCGCCGATATTATCGTCCTGGACGGGCTGAGAGGCTCAACCGGGGCGGCGCCCAAGGTTATAAGGGATAATGTAGGCATTCCCATAGAATTGGCGCTGGCGGCGGTTGACACGCGTCTCAGGCAGGAGGGCATACGCAACCAGGCCTCTGTTGTGGTTTCCGGCGGCATCAGGAGCAGCGGCGACGTGGCCAAGGCGATAGCCCTGGGGGCCGACGCCGTCTATATCGGCACGGCGGCGCTGGTCGCCCTCGGCTGTCACCTCTGCCAGCAGTGCCATACCGGCAAGTGCGCCTGGGGTATCTGTACCACCGACCTCCGCCTGACCAAGCGGGTCAATCCCGACATCGGCGCCCGGCGGCTGGCCAATCTGCTCCGCGGCTGGAGCATCGAGCTGAAAGATATACTGGGTGGACTGGGGGTCAACGCCATCGAGAGCCTGCGCGGCAACCGCCTGCACCTGAGGGGGGTGGGCCTGACCGATACCGAGCTGGAAATTCTGGGAGTAGGGATGGCAGGGAGCTAGTAATGGCGAGCAGAAAAAACTCAGTGATTAAGATGGATGCCGGCGGCGTTTATTACCGCGAGCTTAACGCTAATTTAAGAAAAGCCATGACCGACAGCATACGCCGCATCGAACTGCGCAACGTCCACGGGCAGAGGTATATCGGCACCGACCTGAACCGGCCGGTGGAGATTGAGATATTCGGCACCCCCGGCAACGACCTGGGGGCCTTTATAAACGGGCCCAGGATTATCGTGCGGGGCAACGCTCAGGACGGCTGCGGCAATACCATGAACGAGGGCGAGATAGTAATTCACGGCCATGCCGGCGATATCATCGGGCTTTCCGCCCGGGGCGGCAAGATATTCGTCCGCGAGGACGTGGGCTACCGGGCCGGCATCCATATGAAGGAGTACCGGGGCCGCAAGCCGGCGCTGGTTATCGGGGGCACCGCCCAGGATTTTGTCGGCGAGTATATGGCCGGCGGCGTGCTGGTTCTGCTGGGCCTGAATTTAAAAGAGGGCGAGAACCATAAAGCCAATTTCATCGGCACCGGCATGCACGGCGGCGTGATATATCTGAGGGGGAGCGTTGAGGAGCACCAGCTGGGTAAAGAAGTAGGCGTCGCCCAGCTGGAGGCTGCCGACCGTCAGGTGCTTAAGCAGCTGGTCGGCGAGTTCGCCGCCCACTTTGGCTACGATGCCGGCGAGATACTGAAGCATAAATTTATCAAGCTGTTTCCCCGCTGGCTGCGGCCTTACGGCCGGCTCTACGCCTATTAATGGGGGTGGATAATGTTGCGGCTGCTGATGGTAGCTCAAGAGACCGAGGCGCTGGCCGAGCTGCGTTCCGAAATTACCCGGAGCGGCTTTGCCTGTTCTATCGTGCCTCATGGTGAGGAGTTGGCCGGGGAGATAACCACTCACCGCCCCGATTTAGTCCTGGTTGAGATGGGCGGTAATCTGCCCGCTGCCGGGATGCAGGAACTCATCCAGAGGCTGAGAGGGGAAAGGCGCTTGCCGGTTATAGCCCTGCTCCCCGGAGATACGCTGGACAGCCTTAACGGGAATCTCGATATCGACGATTTTATCACCAGCCCCTACGATGCGCATGAGCTGGTCTTGAGAGCCAGGCGGGTTTTAAGCAAAGCCCGGAACATTGACGGCGGCGAGCTAGTCAAGTGTGACGGCCTGTCGATAGACCTGGCCAGGTGCGAAGTGACTTTAGAAGGCGAAATAGTTGGGCTTACCTTTAAAGAGTATGAGTTGCTCAAGTTCCTGGCCGGCCACCGGGGCCGAGTTTTTAACCGTGAGGCCCTGCTTAACAAGGTCTGGGGCTATGACTACTACGGCGGCGACAGGACGGTGGATGTGCATGTGCGGAGACTGAGAAGCAAGATTGAGGACGCTAAGCACACCTTTATCGAGACGGTGAGAAATATCGGCTATCGCTTTAAGGCGTAAATAAGGGTTATTGGATTAGCCAAGAGAGGTGAGATTTACATGTGTGGAATTGCTGGTTGTTACGGAGCCAAGGATATTGAGACGGTAAACCGTATGCTTGATGCCATGGAGCACCGGGGGCCCGATGACCGTGGCGTCTATACCTTCAGTGGTGCTGTTTTAGGCCATACCAGGCTGTCCATCGTTGATGTGGCTGGCGGTCACCAGCCGATAATGACCAATGACGGCCAGACGGGCATAATCTGCAACGGCGAAATCTATAACTTTCGCCAGCTTAGAGAGGGGCTTACCCCCAACTATGAGTTCACCACCGACTCCGACACCGAGGTCATATTGCACCTTTATCAGGAGAAGGGGCCGGAATGCGTAAAAGAGCTGGACGGCATGTTTGCCTTCGCCATCATGGACGGCGGCAAATTGCTGCTGGCCCGCGACCCAATTGGCATAAAGCCGCTATATTACGGCTATGCCGAAGGCCGGTTTTACTTCTCCTCCGAGCTGGGGGCGATGACCCTGGCCGGCGTGGACGAGGTACACGAGTTCCCGGCGGGTAGTTACTACACGCCGGAGAGCGGCTTCGTCGAGTACTACCAGCTGCCGAAGATTCAGGAGAGCCTGCTGGCCGATATTGATGAGGCCAGCCGCCAGATCCGGCAGACCTTTACCCAGGCGGTAAAGAAACGGCTGCTTTCGGACAAGCAGATTCACGTCGGCTCCTTCTGCAGCGGCGGCCTGGACTCCAGCCTGGTGGCGGCCATCGCCGCCGAGGAGATACCCAACCTGCATACCTTTGTCGTGGGCATGATAGACGCCGACGGCAACGAGAGCGACGACCTCAAGGCGTCCCGGATCGCCGCCGAGCATATCGGTTCAACGCACCACGAGCTGATCTTCACCGAGGAAGAGTACTACGAAGCGCTGCCGATAGTTATCAAGAAACTTGAAAGCTACGACCCCTCACTGGTGCGCTGCGCTGTACCCTGCTACTTTACCTGCAAGCTGGCCGCCGACTACGTCACCGTAGTTCTCACTGGTGAGGGCGCCGACGAGATTTTCACCGGCTATCACTATATGAAGCACTTTCCCACCGACGAGCTTAATGAGGAGGCAATGCGCTGTATCAGCAACCTGCATAACATCAACCTACAGCGTGCCGACCGCATGGGCATGCTCTTCAGCCTAGAGTTGAGGGTGCCTTTCCTGGATACGGCCATGATTGACCTGGCCGCCCAGATTCCGCCCGAACTCAAGATAAGGCAGTCCGAGGACGGCGAGGATTTGATTGAGAAATGGATCCTGCGCAAGGCCTTTGAGGGGACGGGCTCTCTGCCCGAAGAAATACTCTGGCGCTATAAGGTGCAATACACCCAGGGGGCTGGCTGTGAGAGCCTGGGGGAGAAGCTGGCCGAAGCGGAAATAAGCGAGGATGAGTACCAGCGCATCAAGGCCGAGAACCCCGATGCCGTAATCAACAGCCGTGAGGCGGCCTACTACTTTAAGCTCTTCCGCAAGTTCCACCCACAGGATTCGGTGCTCGGTTCCATCGGTATCTGGACCGGATTTGACTTCGCCGAGGAAAGGGAGCAGGTGCAGGGAACTGTCGATGGCGACCTCAAGCACATGCGATAATTGAACCGCCGCTTCCGCCTTTATCCATCTGTAACACAGATTTAACCCCACTGTAATCTGTTGGAAACAATCGCCTGTTAAACTTAAGACAGTTAGACCATTAGGGGGTTAGATGGATATAAACACCGGAGATACCGCCTGGATACTGGTCTCATCGGCGCTGGTGCTGCTGATGACGCCAGGGCTGGCCCTCTTCTACGGCGGTATGGCCCGGCGTAAAAACCTGCTCTCCACTATCATGATGAGCTTTGCCATCATGGGGCTTATCGGCGTGCTGTGGGCGCTCTGGGGCTACAGCCTGAGTTTCGGCGCTGATAACGGCGGTCTTATCGGCGGGCTTAATTTCCTGGGCCTGGCCAACGTGGGCATGGGGCCTTCCGATATTTATGCCAGCACCGTGCCACACCTGGCCTTTATGACCTTTCAGGGAATGTTCGCCATCATCACCGTCGCCCTGATTACGGGGGCGGTGGTGGAAAGAATCAAGTTCAGCGCCCTGATGCTTTTCTCGGCGCTGTGGGTGACCTTTGTTTACGCCCCGGTGTGCCACTGGGTCTGGGGTAGCGGTGGCTGGCTGGGCAGCCTGGGTGCCCTTGACTTTGCCGGTGGTGCCGTTGTCCATATCAATGCCGGCGTCTCCGCCCTGGCCCTAGTGCTGCTCGTGGGTAGGCGCCGGGGTTTCCCCGGGGACATAATGGATCCCAATAATATTCCAATGGTGGCCCTCGGCGCCGGCCTGCTCTGGTTCGGCTGGTTCGGTTTCAATGCCGGCAGTGCCCTTGCCGCCGATGGGTTGGCGGCCAATGCCTTCGTCGCCACCAACCTTTCCGCGGCTGCAGCCGGTGTTACCTGGATGGTTATCGGCTGGATACACCGCCGTCCCAGCCTGCTGGGAACGGTTACCGGGGCGGTGGCCGGGCTGGTGGCCATTACGCCGGCGGCCGGTTTCGTTACTCCTATTGCCGCTATTCCGATAGGCGTTATCGTAGCTATAGTCTGCTACTACAGCATCGTGCTGATGAAAACTAGATTCAAGTTTGACGATTCCCTGGACGTTTTCGCCGTTCACGGGGTGGGTGGTATCTGGGGCGCTTTGGCTACCGGTATCTTCGCCAGCTCGGCAGTTTCGGGGAAGGCCGGTTTACTGGAGGGTAATGCCGGTCAGTTGCTGACCCAGTTTATCGGCGTGGTGGCTGTGGCTGCCTTTGCTTTCGCTGCTACCTGGGTACTGGGCAAACTGGTGGACGTTACCGTTGGCCTGAGGGTGGGGCAGGTGGATGAGACGGTGGGGCTTGACCTTTCCCAGCACGGCGAGAGGGCTTACGGAGGGCTGCTCCGGTGAAAAAGATAGAGGCGATTATCCGGGAAGAGAAGCTGGATGCCGTAAAGCGTGCGCTTGAGGAGGAAAGCTATTTTGGTATGACCGTCAGCGAGGTCAGCGGGCGGGGCAAGCAGAAGGGAATCCCTCTGCAGTGGCGGGTTGGGGAGTACCGCGTTGACCTGCTGCCCAAGCTGAAGATAGAGCTGGTGGTGCTGGATGAGGATGTCCCCGTTGCCATAGACGCCATTATCCGCAACGCCAGGACGGGCGAGACCGGCGACGGCAAGATTTTCGTCCTGCCGGTGGACCACGTGGTGCGCGTCCGCACCGGCGATGCCGACGAAAATGCCATTTAGACGGCTTGCGAGGTGAAGCAGTATGTAGTACATTTATGATAATAAGTACATTTAAAGTAAAGCAGCTAAATTCTATAAATAACTATTACCAGAGGAGGTGGTAACAATGGCAAACAGGAGCAGGGAAGAGGCTAATGATTATATTTTAAAGATGGCCAAGGAGCATGACGTTAAGTTTATCCGGCTGTGGTTTACCGATATACAGGGCATACTAAAGAGCTTTGCCATAACTGTGGAAGAGCTGGAAGGAGCCCTGGCCGAAGGGATGGGCTTTGACGGGTCGTCAATTCAGGGATTTGCCCGGATTGATGAGAGTGACATGGTGGCCCTGCCTGACCCGGATACCTTTCAGCTGCTGCCCTGGCGGCCGCGTGAGCACAATGCCGTGGCCCGCATGTTCTGTGATGTCTTAAGGCCAGGAGGTGAGCCTTTTGAGGGTGACCCCAGATTTGTCCTCAAGAGGAACCTGAAGCGGGCGGCTGACCTGGGTTATACCTTTTATGTGGGACCGGAACTGGAGTTCTTCTATTTTCAGGACTCGAACAGCACAGTGCTGCTGGACCAGGGAGGCTACTTTGATATGACTCCGCGGGATGCCGCTATCGAGATGAGGAAGGATACCGTTCTGGACCTGGAGGATATGGGTATCGGCATCGAGTATTCCCACCACGAGGTCGCCCCCAGCCAGCATGAGATAGACATGAGGTATACCGATGCTCTAACCATGGCCGATAACGTGATGACCTATCGTCTTGTTGTTAAAGAGGTAGCCCTCAGGCATGGCGTCTACGCTACCTTTATGCCCAAGCCCGTCTTCGGCATCAACGGCAGCGGTATGCACGTTCACCAGTCGCTTTTCAAGGGCGAACGGAACGCCTTCTTTGATAAAGCTGATGAATACCACCTGTCCAAGGTAGCCAGGAGCTATATAGCCGGACTGCTGGCACACGCTCCCGAGATTACGGCGGTGACCAACCAGTGGGTCAACTCTTACAAGCGTCTGGTTCCCGGTTACGAGGCGCCGGTATACCTGTCCTGGGCGCGGCGCAACCGCTCCGACCTGATAAGAGTACCGGAGTACCGGCCGGGCCGGGAAAAGGCGACCAGACTTGAATACCGCTCTCCCGACCCGGCCTGTAACCCTTACCTTGCCTTTAGCGTTATGCTGGCCGCCGGGCTGGAAGGTATTGAGAAGGGGCTGGAACCGCCTGTGCCGGTAGAAGAGAATGTCTATGAGATGTCCGTGGAGGAAAGGCAGAAGCGGGGCATCGGCACCCTGCCCGCCAGCCTGCTGGAGGCTATTCTTTTAGCCGAGAAGAGCGAGGTGGTGCGCAAGGCTCTGGGTGACCATGTTTTTGAGGCTTTTATCCAGAACAAGAAAATAGAGTGGGACCAGTACCGTACTCAGGTAACCGAATACGAGCTGAAGAAATATCTGCCCATATTATAAAGTCTGAGAAGGGGGCCGCTATGCCGCAGTTGGGTGATGCCCGCAGGCTGCGCATCGGGATGGCTCAGTTCAATGCCACCGTGGGTGATTTTTCCGGCAACCGGCGAAAAATCCTGAGTGTCATTAAAGAAGCCAGGTCTCTGGGAGTAGATTTGCTCGCTTTCCCGGAGCTGGCTACCTGCGGCTATCCGCCCGAAGACCTGCTTTTTAAGCCTAAGTTTATCGCCGAAAACCTGCGTTCGCTGGATAAAGTTGTCGAGGCTTCGGAGGGGCTGGCTATTGTCGTCGGCTTTGTTGATGCCAGAGAAGACATCTATAATGCGGCGGCCGTAATTCACGACGGCAAGCTTATCGGCGTCTATCACAAGATATTTCTGCCCAACTACGGCGTCTTTGATGAGAACCGCTACTTCCGTGCCGGCAACCAGTGCCCGGTTTATACTATCGGCGGCATCGGGCTGGGCATCAACATCTGCGAGGACATCTGGTACGAGGATGGGCCGGCTACCGCCCAGGCCAACGCCGGGGCCGAGGTTATCGTCACTATAAGCGCTTCGCCCTATCACTTCGGCAAGGTGAACCTGCGGGAAAGGATGATAGTCTCCCGCGCTGTGGACAACGTGGCTATCTTCACTCACACCAACCTAGTGGGTGGACAGGATGAGCTGGTCTTTGATGGCAACAGTATAGCCGTGGATGAGAAGGGGCAGCTGCTGGCCAGGGGCAGGCAGTTTGAGGAAGACCTGGTAGTGGCCGACCTGGATGTTGAATCCGTCTTCCGGGCGCGTCTTCACGACTCCAGGTGGCGCAAAGAGCCGCCGCCCGCCGGGGAGCCTAGGTGGCCCACGCCGAGAGTAGTGGTGTCCGAAGCGCCGTTTGGCATGAAGAAACCGGCCTTACCCCCCAGACAGGTTGAGCTGCGGGGGGTACCCGGGGAGGTCTACGACGCCCTGGTGCTGGGCACCGGCGACTATGTGCGCAAGAACGGCTTTGAGAAGGTTTTAATAGGGCTTTCCGGGGGGCTGGATTCGAGCCTGGTGGCGGCTATCGCCGTTGACGCCCTGGGCAAGTCCAACGTGGTGGGGGTGGCCATGCCTTCCCGCTACTCTTCCCCCGGCAGCCTGTCCGACGCCGGGCTGCTGGCTAAGAACCTGGGCATCAAACTGCTGACCATCCCAATCGAGGAGGTTTTTAAAGCCTATCTGGATACGCTGGCCGGGGTTTTTAAGGGGACGGAACCCGGTGTAGCCGAGGAGAATATCCAGGCCCGCATCAGGGGCAATATACTGATGGCGCTGTCTAATAAGTTCGGCTGGCTGGTACTGCCCACCGGTAACAAGAGCGAGATGGCCACCGGCTACACCACGCTGTACGGGGATATGGCCGGCGGCTTTGCCGTGATAAAGGATGTGCCCAAGACAATGGTATATAAGCTGGCCGGATACCGTAACCGGCTTTCCGGTTACGAGCTGATACCGGCTATTATTATGGATAAGCCTCCTTCGGCGGAGCTGAGGCCGGAGCAGAAGGATACCGACACCCTGCCTCCATATGAGTTGCTCGACCCGGTGCTGACGGCTTACGTTGAGGAGGATAAGAGCGTGGAGCAGATAATAGCCCTGGGTAACGATGAAAAAGTGGTAAAGCGGGCGGCCCGGCTGGTGGACGCCAGCGAGTACAAGCGCCGCCAGGCGCCGCCGGGGGTTAAGATAACCCCCAGAGCCTTTGGCCGGGACCGCAGGCTGCCCATTACCAACCGCTTCAAGGGTTCGTAAGGCGGCAATAGGTGCAGAGGTGGTTCGTTTTCTTGGTTATGCGTGTTATAATACTGGAAAATCCCTAGCAGGGAATGGAGAAGCTGATGGCGGAACAGGTTGTCGGCTCCGATGCCGAAGGTAAGCTAATATCCATCCTTAAAGTCTTAAGCGAGTCATCAGAAACACTGGGGTCAATCACTATCGCCCGGCGGCTTGAGGGCGAGGGGGTTTTCTTGAGTGAGAGGGCGGTGAGGTATCACCTGAGGATAGCCGACGAGCGCGGCTATACCCAGCCCGCCGGCCGGGACGGGCGGATGATTACTCCCAAAGGGCGGCAGGAGGTTAAAGAAGCCCTGGCCCCGCAGCACCTGGGTTTCGTGCGCGAGAAGCTGGAGATGCTGGCCTACCAGACCACCTTCGACCCGGTAAAACGCAGCGGCCAGTTGCCCATAAATACGTCACTTGTTGATAAGGACAAGTTCAAAAAGGCGCTTGCGGCGATGAAGGACGCCTTTAAGGCCGGGATTTGCGTAAGCGAGTTGGTGGCCACCGCCCCGGAGGGGGAGAAGCTGGGGGCGGCGGTTGTGCCCGCTGGTAAAATTGGTTTTGCCACTGTTTGCAGCGTGGTGACCAACGGTGTGCTGCTAAAGTCTGGCATCCCTATGGAATTCAGGTTTGGCGGCGTGTTAGAAGTCAGAAATTCCAAGCTGAGGCGATTTGTGGCCATAATTGACTATGCCGGTACTTCTGTCGACCCCTCCGAGCAGTTTATCCGGGCTAAGATGACCAGTGTTGGCGAAGCATCCCGGACGGGGAGTGGCAAGATACTGGGGGTTTTCCGGACGATACTGGCGCCGGCCAGGGAAATCTTCGAGGAGAAGGTGGCCCTGCTTAAAGAGGTGGGCATCGGTGGGGTATATGCCGTGGGCGATACCAGTGAGCCGATCTGCCAGATTCCGGTAGCCCTGAACCGGGTTGGCATTGTTCAGCTGGGCGGTCTTAATCCGGTGGCGGCCGCCGTTGAGGCTGGAATCGAGATTGAAAACGTGGCCGAGAACGGTTTGATTGATTTCCAGGAGCTGCACAGCTTCTGGGAGCTCTAGTCAGGGCGTTATTCAGCCGGGTATATTTACTACCAGAGTTGTCCCTTCGCCTGGTGTTGAATTCACTTCCAGGGTGCCACCCAACAGCCGGGCCCGCTCCTGCATTCCGGCCAGTCCCAGCTTACCGATACGGGGGAGGCCGTCAACATCCCCCCGCAGTTCAAAGCCCCGGCCGTTGTCACTGATGGTTACCTTGACTTCGCCTCCGTCGAATTCCATTGCCACCTGTGCCTCGGAGGCGTGGGCATGCCGCCTGATATTGTTGAGCGCCTCCTGGACTATCCGGAAGAGCAGCAGCTCAACTTCAGGCGTGAAGCGCCTTTCTCCGCCGGGTACCTTTAGTTGGGCATCTATGCCTTCGGATTCCTGCAGGCCCTTTACCAGCGACCTCACCGCCGGTATCAGGCCTAAATCGTCCAGCAGGGACGGGCGCAGGTCCTGGACGAAGCGCTGCATGCTCTGCAGACCGCGATTGAGCTGGGTCTGCAGGTCTTTTAAGAATAAGACCTCCCTGGAGGTAAAGCCGTGCTTCTTCCGGATGAAGTTGTCCACCTGCCGCGATAGAGAACTCAGCACCTGGGCCGTATCATCATGGAGCTCACGGGCAATACGTTTACGTTCCTTCTCCTGAGCCCTGGTTATCTGCTGCAGGTGATAGCGCAGGTTTTCTTCGGCACGCTTCCGCTCGGTGGCGTCTTCCAGGGTCTCGATGGCGCCGATTATTTTTCCTGCCTTATCTCTTACGGGGCTTGCCGTAAAGTGGAGCCACCTTCCGTTTTTGCCGAGGTCGAGGAAGAAATCTTCGGCTTCATAGGCGCCGTCAATCAGGTGGGATTTTTTACACATGCCTTGATAGTATGTTTCTATTTCGTTTTCTTGGGCCCCGTCCACCATTAGGTCGGCCATGGTGGGTCTTTTTTCGCTGTAGAATGCCCGCCACTGCTCATCGGTACCGATTATCCTGTCCCTTTTAAAGCCGGTAAGGGCTTCCATGGCTATGTTCCAGTAGATAACCCGGTGTTGCTTATTGATGACGAATAAGGGAATAGAGGAACCATCAATAATCTTGGCCAGCATTTCCGAGCCCAGTAGACCTTGTGGCATAGATATTACCCCGCTATCTTAAATGCAGAGAGGATTCAAGGCAGCTCTTCCAGGGTGAACCAGCCTTTTCTCAGGCCGTATAGCACTGCCTCGGTGCGGGAGCCGACTCCCAGTTTATTGAAGATAGTCCTCAGGTGACCCTCAACGGTGCGGTTACTGAGGTGAAGTTTATCGGCGATGTCCTTATTGGTCATACCCTTGGCGGCCAGTTTTAGGATATCCGTTTCGCGGTTGCTGAGGTGCTCGGAGGGTCTTTCCAGCCCCCGCGCCTTACCCGGCAGTTTAAAGTAGTTCATGACCTTGCGGGCGACTATGGGGTCGAGGACAGGCTCACCCTTATATACCGCCCGGATGGCGCGGGTGAGTTCATCTCCGCTGACATTTTTTAGAAGATAACCGGCGGCGCCAACCTTGAGCAGGGCGAAGACGTATTCGTCATCGTCGTAGGCGCTTAGGATAAGCACCGCTGTGCGGGGACTAATCAGCTTTATTTGCCGGGTGGCCTCAATGCCGTTGAGCTTGGGCATGGCGATGTCCATGATGATTATATCGGGTTTCAGGTCGGTGGTCATCTGTACCGCTTCCTCGCCGTCGCTGGCTTCACCTATAACCTTAACACCCTTCTCGTCTTCTATAAGACGGCGGATGCCCTGCCGTGTTATCACATGGTCCTCAGCCAGAAGTACGTTGATACTGCTCATAAAATTATCTCCCCTTATGTAATCATATCAGAGCCGAGCATAACTGTTCAAGCGTGGAAACAGCCGAACCTTTTAGCTCTGGTTGGGTATTACTACCTAAGTTATATCACCTAGTACTTCGCTGTAGCCCAGTGAAAATAGCGCTGGAATATACCTGTTAAGTTGAGGCATTACCACTGGTGAAAACGGGCGTGTTAACGGATGGAGACGGGCCTTAAAAGTATTAACATAAAATTAGCGGACGGTGAAGGAGGTTAGCTGATGGAGCTTACCCTTGATTTTCCAAAAGTTAAGGCTATCGTAGAGAGCTACACGGAGAAGGTTGATTCCCTTATTGACAGCTACGCCGGTAACAAGGAGCAGCTGATATCTCTACTGCAGGATATCCAGGCTGAGTTTAACTACCTGCCCCAGGACGTGCTGGTAAAAGTCAGCCAGAAGCTGGATATCCCCTTGAGCCAGGTTTTTAGCGTGGTTACCTTTTTCCGGGCTTTCACCCTCAAGCCGCGGGGGCGCCACCTGGTAACCGTTTGCCTGGGCACCGCCTGTCATGTCAAGGGGGGGCAGAGGCTGGTGGACAAGATGGAAAGGGATTACGGAATAAAACCCGGCGAAACCACCGAGGATATGAGATTCAGTCTGGAGACAGTTAACTGCCTGGGTTGCTGTGCTCTGGGGCCGGTAGTGGTTGTCGACGGGAAATATGAGAGCAAGATGAACACTGATAAGCTCGACCGCGTCTTGAGGAGCTACAAATAAACGGCGAGGGGGCATGACATGGTAGAGCAGGTACGAAAGTTATTAGAAAAAAGAGTGGAGAGCGTTGACGAGCTGGAGAAGCTGCGGCAGTCAATACTTGGTAAGAGGGACACCAGCCGGACCTGCATATCTGTGTGCGGGGGCACCGCCTGCCGTGCCTCTGGAGCTGAGATGGTGGTAGATGCCTTTGTTGATGAAATCGAGAGACGGGAGCTCCAGGTACAAGTGGAGCTGAAAGAGACCGGCTGCCACGGTTTCTGCGAAAAAGGCCCCCTGGTGGTCATCGAACCCAAGAAAATTTTCTACCAGCAGGTTAAGCCGGAGGATGTTGCCGAGATTATCACCGAAACGGTGCTGGGCGGTAAGGCTATCGAGCGGTTGCTCTATGTTGACCCGGTAACCACTGAGAAAATTACCTATGAACCTGATGTCCCGTTCTACAAGAAGCAGACGCGGACTATTTTTGGCGCTAACGGGGAAATTGACCCGACCAATATTGAAGACTACATCGCCAGCGGCGGTTATTCCGCTTTGAGCAAGGTGCTTTCTCAGATGTCCCCGGATAAGATTATTGACGAGGTTAAGAAGTCGGGCTTAAGGGGGCGGGGCGGCGGCGGCTTCCCCACCGGCCGGAAATGGCAGTCCTGCCGTGAAGCCAAAGCTGATATTAAGTATGTTATCTGCAATGCCGATGAGGGTGACCCCGGCGCCTATCAGGACAGGAGCCTCCTCGAGGGTAACCCCCACAGTGTTCTGGAGGGGATGATTATTGGCGCCTATGTCATCGGCTCCCACCTGGGCTATATCTACGTCCGCAACGAATATCCTTTAGCCGTCAAGCACGCCCGCATCGCCATCGAGCAGGCTATGGACTATGGCCTGCTGGGGGAGAACATACTGGGCTCCGGCTTCAATTTCACGGTGACGATAAATAAGGGGGGCGGCGCCTTTGTCTGCGGTGAGTCCAGCGCCCTGATGGCCTCCCTGGAGGGCAAGATAGGCGAGCCGAAGGCTAAATATGTTCATATGTCGGAGAAGGGGCTGTGGGATAGCCCCAGCCTGCTTAATAATGTAAAGACCTGGGCTAACGTGCCCCTGATAATCAACAAGGGGGCGGACTGGTATTCTAAAATCGGCACCGCCGGCAGCAAGGGAACGATGATATTCTCCCTGGTGGGGAATATAAATAACACCGGCCTGGTGGAAGTGCCCATGGGTATAACCTTAAGGGAGATGATTTTCGATATCGGGGGAGGCATCCCCAACGGCAAGAAGTTCAAGGCGGTGCAGACGGGGGGGCCTTCCGGCGGCTGCATCCCCGAGCAGTTTCTGGATACGCCGGTGGACTTTGACGAGCTGACCAAGCTCGGCTCGATGATGGGCTCCGGCGGCATGATAGTGATGGATGAGGACACCTGCATGGTTGATGTCGCCAAGTACTTCGTTGAGTTTCTGAAAGGGGAATCATGCGGCAAGTGCACCCCCTGCCGTGAGGGGATAAACCGGATGAGCGAAATCCTTAACGCAATTACCCAGGGCAAGGGTAAGCCGGAAGACCTGGGAACGCTGGAGGACCTGGCGGGGATTTTAAGCGCCGGCGCCCTCTGTGCCCTGGGCCAGACGGCGGCTAACCCGGTGATGAGCACCTTAAAATATTTCCGGGATGAGTATGTAGCCCACATTGAGCAGAAGAAGTGCCCGGCCGGTGTCTGCCGGGAGTTAATCCAGTATTCTATCGACCCTGAGAAGTGCCAGGGCTGTCTCCGCTGCTTGAGGGCCTGTCCCACGGGCGCCATTACCGGGGAGAAGAGAGAAGTACACACCCTTAACCAGGGGCTGTGTATCAAGTGCGGCGCCTGCTATGACGTTTGTAAATTCAATGCCGTAATAAGGCAGTGAAGGAGGTGTGTTATGGCTAAGGTATGGATTGATGGTGAGACCTCTATAGAGGTGGAGGACGCCGACGGGGTTAACGCGGTTAACCTTACCGTTGATGACAAGCAGATTATCGTTTCGGCCGGCCAGACGATTCTGGAGGCGGTGCAGCGTGTGAATGGAATCGGCAATATCCCGGCTCTCTGTAATCACCCGGCGGTAAAACCCTATGGGGCCTGCCGGATATGCACCGTTGAGGTGAGCGAGGACGGGGGCTCTAAATTTAAGTTCGTCGCCGCCTGCCTTTACCCGGTGAAAGAGGGCTTGATAGTCAGGACCAACACGGAGAAGATTAAGAAGCTGCGCAAGGGGATAATCGAGCTGATGCTGGCCCGGTGTCCTAACGTGAAGAGGATACAGGAGCTGGCCGAGGAGTACGGGGTTGAGGAACCGAGGTTCGTCCTGGGTGACCAGGACTGCATCCTCTGCGGCCTGTGCGTCAGGGCCTGCCAGGAGATAATGGGCAAGTCGGCGATAAGTCTGGTCAACCGGGGTATCTACCGGGAGGTGGCCGCCCCCTTCTACGCTTATGAGCTGACTGAGGAGTGCATTGGCTGCGGCGATTGCGCCTTCGTCTGCCCCACCGGCGCTATCGAGATGGGAGACGACGGCAGACCGGTGCTGCCCCAGGTGAAGATACCCTTTGCCGAAATCGAAGCGATGATGAAAAAGGAGGCGGTGACTCCTTCTTAGCCACTGGCTAATATTATAAGCAGGGGCACGAGCCTTCTGGCTCGTGCCTTTTTTATTGTCTATATTATACCGGCCCCTTTAAGCTTCTTTAGCTTGGAGGGTCCAAAGCCCATGTATTTTTGGTAGACGGGCGCATTATCGTAGCCCACCGGGCGGCACACCCATTTTGTTCTTACGGGCGTTTCTGACATCTTGTGCTGCGCCTGGGCTACAATAAGCTCTCCGTAAACGGGGTCTTTGACCGGCGTAAAAATCCCCCTGTCAAACCAGTTGGCGTCTTTCATGGCTTCTTCCGGGGAACAGACCGGCGCCACCACCGGGGTGATGGGGGCCAGGCGGCCCTTCCGGGCATATTCTATAGACATGTTTACTAGTTCCTCGTTGGTGTATTTGCGTGTCTCAGCAAAGACCAGCGGTGCCCATTTCAGTTGCTGTTCCTTTTCCGTAAAAACGGTCAGGTTCGTCCAATCGGCGGCGCCCCACTCGTCCCATTTCCCCACCATATCGGCAAATGCCTGCCACATCTCCAGCCTCAGGCCGCCCAGGAAAACGGCGCCGTCCCTGGTTGGCGCAAAGCAGTAGAGCCAGGCGGCGGTATCCAGGCTGCCGAAGCGCTCGGCGGCGACGCCGGCTCCCTCATACCATAATGCCGCGAAATCGTCAAAGCGGGCGTAGGCTTCGGCGGTGGCCACATCCAGCGCCTGTCCCTCACCGGTCGTCCACCGCCAGTACAGGGCGGCCATAATACCGACCGCCATAAACGTCCCCGGCTGGGCCCAGCCTATCCAGGGGCCGGCCTTGGTGGGGACTGCCCAGGGGCATTCATCATAGCTCTTGCCCTCGGGCATAACCTCTCCTGTGCCCGACTGTATCCCTGACCTGGCCTGAGCTATATTATCGTAGTCTGGCATCCGGCTCCGGCTCATGGGGCCGAACTGCCCGTAGCCTGTTATGGAAGCAAATATCAGCTTTGGGTTAATCTTTTTAAGTTGCTCATAGCCGATACCCCACCCGTCCATGACGCCGGGCCTGTAGGTTTCTATGAGCACATCAGCCTTACTGGCCAGGCTTTTAACTATCTCCCTCCCCTCCGGCTTTTCAAGGTCCAGGGTAATATGAAGCTTGTTTCTGCCCTCGGTAAGATAGTTGAGGCCTTCACCCTTATAGAGCATGCCGTAAGGGGTGCAGGTCCTGATGAAATCACCCTCCGGGGGTTCTATTCTTAAAACCTCGGCGCCGAACTCAGCTAGCATTGAGGAGCAGTAGCATCCGGCAAAGCTTTTATAGCTCAGGTCCAGCACGGTTATATCATCAAGGGCTTCGGGCTTGGTGTGGGCGGTTCCGGGGTCATCCCTCTCTTTTATCCAGTCTGACCAGGCTTGTTCCTTGTCCATTATCTTTGTTCCTTTTCCTTGCCGTCTTCGGCCACATTAAGCCCGGCCTTACCGTCCCAGCCATCCGGAGGCCGGCGTCCCGGTACGTCAGCCCACTTGCCCAGTGCGCCGCACTGGTAAAGCTGCTTGATTTCTTCCTCGCTTTTGCCCAGGTGGTGCGCCATTACATATTCGTTGTCAAAGCCTACCGCCCTGACCGACCACTTGACCTTTGGCGGCGTCTTGGACATCATCACCGGGAACTCATAGCTGCGGTATTGACCGAGGAGAGGGTCGTCAACTGCGGTTATAAAGCCCCGCTCCTGGAAATGCCCGTCTTCGGTAACGTCCTTTACGGTATAGACGCGGGAAGCGGCAAAGCCGTGTTTTTCCGCCATCTCTTCAATCTCTTCGGCAGTCCTTGTTCTGGCCCAATCGGCGATGATTTTTAGAATTTCAGCGGCATTATCTTCCTTGAGCCGGGTGAGGTGGTCTTTAAATCTGGGTTCTTTAGCCAGCCCCGGCCTGCCCATGGCTTTGCACAGGCCTCCGAATTCCTCCGGGGCGGGGGCGGCTATGGCCACAAAAGCGCCGTCGGCGCAGTAGAACGTGTCGGCGGGGCATATGGATACGTCCCGGTTACCGGCTGGCATGGCCGTCTTGCCCGTAATCTGCTGGTAGGGCCATACCCAGGACATTGTCCGCATAATGTTTTCGCTCTGTGACAGCTCTATATACTGTCCCTTGCCCGTCCGCTTCCTGTAGTGGAGGGCAGCCAGTACCGCCATTTCGCCCATCAGACCGCCGTAGTCGTCGCAGGGGTATATGCGGCTCTTGAGCGGCGGCTGGCCGGGGAAGCTGGACATCCAGGCGTATCCGGAAAATCCCTGGGAGGCGCCGTCGTTGGAAGGCCTGTTTTCGGCGGCGTATTTCCCCCACTGGCCAAAGCCGTTCTTGGCGAGGTAAATAATGCCGGGGTTGACCTCCTTGATTTGCCGGTAGCCAACGTTCCAGCTTTCCATCACCCCCGGCCGGAGGTTTTCTTCAATAATGTCAGAGTTGGCGGCGAGTTCCAGAAATACCTTCTTCGCTTCAGGCTTATGCAGGTCCAGGCCCAGCCAGTATTTGTTGGGGTTGTTATGGGTAAATACCGGCCCGCAACCCTTGAACAAATAGCCAAAGGGAGTCATGTCACGGCAGGTATCCCCCATGGGGGGGATCTCACACTTTATGACTTCGGCGCCCATCATTGCCAGAAAGCCCGGCCCCGAAGGACCCAGAATGAGGGTGCATACCTCGAGTACCCTGATACCTTTTAATGGTAGCGGTCTGGAACGCTTCTTTTCTTTATAGTTTCCCCAAGTCTTTTCTGCCATAAAAATACGCTGCTTTCTTACGGCTGTTAATAATTCTGTGGGCTAGAAGGCACCCCGGTTGTTGGCAGCTCTGGAACTGAAGCTTTAACTAATTATAGGCCTTTCTGGTGAAATATTAAAGTCCGGCCGGCTGAAGGAGCGCAGCGTTCCCTCTGCCGGGATTGGATAATCTGCCAACGTTGGTTAAATTTTGGTAACGCTTGGCGAAAACAAACTTGAGGTATCAATCAGGTTTTCTATTAGCTAAGGTCGCGTTATCTGAGAAAATGCAGCCCGAGTTGCTTTGTGATTAAAATAACGGGGCGAATTTCATCCTCGCCATAGGCCAGAGAGGCCTTAAGCTCTGCTTCCCGTTGAATGAGCATCGCCTCGACTAAAGGTGTTTCCTTCTGAACCTTATGAAGCGTTTGATTTATCGGGCGAAAAGCTGTTTAATATTAACACTGCGGTCTATTCTGACCACCTCCACGTTGAGAAGGTTTAACTTGGGACTTGTTTAGGGAAAGGAGAAAATCACGTGGACTTTCTATTCACTGAGGAGCAAGAAAGATTTAGGCGACAAGTGCGTTCTTTTGTAGATAAAGAGCTGCCAGCGGACTGGGTGGATTACATTGGGACGGCAATAGATGACACAGTCGCCCCCAGTAAAAACGGGGAGAAAGTCTTTAGAGATATGGCACTTAAGCTTGGCCAGAAAGGGTGGCTATCTCTCTTCTGGCCAAAGGAATACGGAGGCCAATCTTGCTCTTACGTGGATTACCTTATCTTTTTGGAGGAAATAGCTAGTCGGGGGTCACCGGGCTATAACGCTGTGGGAGCAAAAATGCTGGCGCCTACTCTGTTTAAATATGGCACCGAAGAACAAAAGGCGAGGCACCTTAAGCCAATTGCCAGGGGAGAGGAGTTTTGGTGTGAAGGATTCACCGAACCCAACGCCGGTTCTGACCTTGCCTCCCTTCAGGTAAAAGCCGTCAGGGACAACAATGACTATATAATAAACGGGCAGAAGACATGGAGTACCTTTGCCAAGTATTCGGACTGGTGTTGTCTGCTGGCCAGAACCGACCCGGAGTTAAAGAGACACCGCGGTATCGGTTTTTTCCTGGTTGATTTGTCTACGCCCGGTGTTACCGTCAGGCCTGTAATTGATATACAGGGCGAGCCGGACTTCGCTGAGATATTCTTTGAGGACGCCAGGGTGCCGAAAGAGAACCTTGTCGGTGGGGAAAATGAGGGGTGGAAAGTGGTACAAACGATGCTGAGCTACGAGCGCATCGCCATTGCTCCGGTTACTGTGGCACAGAGCATGATCGAGCGACTGGTAAAGTATATAAAAGACAACCCGGAAAGACGATGGCCCAACGCTGGACAGAGGCTAGCTCAATTAAGGGTAGAGGCTGAGATTGGGCGGCTTATCTGTTACCGATTAGCCTGGTCACATGATAAAGGGACGGCTACAGCTTATGATGCTGCTGGAGCACGGCTATACGGCACTGAGTTGCTTAAGCATGCCGTCAGTGTAGCTATGGAGTTATTGGGATTGTATGGCCAGCTCGATAAAAGGGAAAGTAAGGCGCCTTTACACGGTTGGTTTGAGCATTTATACCTTTCGTCTATAGGAATGACTTTGGCAGCCGGGGCTTCGGAAATCTTAAAGAACGTAGTTGCTGGTATTGGTCTAAAATTACCGAGGGAATAATAAATAGAGGCAGGCCCTGCCGGAAGTAATCGATGGCCTGCTCCTAAGACAATCCTGTTAGGCGGCTCATATTGAATATCAGGGTTCTTCTCACTGGCTATGAACTGCTCGTAGTATCGTGGTAGTATGAACCTTACCCCGTTTTATATGCTATTGAACTGTCACGGGGGTTCCACTTTAGGGGAGACTTAATCTTCCCCCTTCAGAAGCTTTCGCTTCGAATTCCGTTGTTCCTCCGGTACCTTTCGTGCCGCCTTGCTCAGGGTACTAAGGTACAGTTTTAGCTTTCGCTTGTCTTCCTCGGGTAGGCTCGAAATGATAGTGACGAAAGTGTTTAGCTTCACGGCTTTCTCATAGAGAGTTTTTCCCTTGCTTGTCAGGAGAATTCGCGTGTACTTCTTGTTTTGGCGATCTACCTGCCTTTTGATTAAGCCATCGCGTTCCATGCGGTTGATAATACCCACCATTGAACTGTTACTCCGACCCATTAACTGCCGTAGTTGTATGATTGCGCAGGGTGCCTCCAGCATCTGAGCGAAGTGTAGGACGCCAGCTTGTGCCGGCGTAATACCAAGATGCACCAATTCATTTCGTCGGGCTTTGCTTATTAACAGGTCAACCCTTCTAATCAATACTGCAATTTTATGTTCTTCGCTTTCAAAATTTGTCATTTGAAATTCTCCCAAGAATACCAGTTTGGCTTCCTTGGCCCACATTAAGCAATTGCGCTAGCAATAGTTAGTATTCTACACGAACTGGAGGTATTTTAAAAGGCTCCAGGATAATAGCCTCATAAACCTTTTGAAAAGGGTATTGACATCCCCAAAATGGTATGATAGCCTTATCACGTGTCATATGTTACACGTTGTTATTAAGGCTGAGAATAAAGGATAGTAAAAAACTGCCGGCTCGTATGGCGAAAAGAGGTAAATTTAAATGTAATACAAGAGAACGTGCACTGTGAATATATACAAAGGCCATAGAGACGCGTTGGAGGTGACGAAGAGAAAAATAAAGTAGAATCATATAACCGAAATTTTACAGGAGGTTTCAATTGAAAAACAAGAAACTTTTGAATTTGTTTGTTAGTATTTGTCTAGTTTTATCATTGGCGGTACCGCTGGTTCTGTTCAGTGCTTGCCCAGAACCACCAGCTCCATCAGAGCCCGTAGAACTGACATTTGCCACCTTCAGACCACCGACCGACCCGCAGTCTCAAATTTGGATTACACCGATGTTGCAGGAGATTGAACAACGGACCAATGGAGCGGTGAAATTCACCGTACACTGGTCTGAGGCCCTGGGGGCATCAAAGGACCAGTATGCCCTCGTCAGAGATGGCGTCGCCGATATGACTGATTTCTCCGGTGCCTGGGTTCCCGGCAAATTCGTTTTGTCTGATGTGGGTAACCTGCCCTTTGCTGCGAGTGACCCCTTTAAGCTGCTCGAGGCAATGACCATTCTCCAGGAGGAAGGATACTTTGACAGTCAGTGGGATGAGGTGGAGTGGCTTTCCTTTAATTGCACTCTGCCGTATTTGTTTCTTTTCAGAGAGGTAAAGCCTATGACCGTTGAAGAGCTGGTTGGACTTAAGGCCAGAGCTCCAGGAGGCCTCGCCACCGACTGTGAGGCACAGCTCGGTATGGTGCCAGTAACGGTGCTGCCCGGTGATGCCTACACCGCCTGGCAGACGGGCCTGGTTGACGTCTGGGTTCATCCCACGGGAGCGGTGATAAAGTATAAGTTTAACGAGCTACCCACCAAGGCTCTTCTGGATGTGGGGTTCTTCAACATGGTAAATGCGGCTACCATTTTCAATAAGGCGAAATATGCCAGCTTGCCAAGTAATGTCCAGAAAACCATAAAAGATGTTGTCCAGGAGTATTCACTCGTCTATCTGCAGTCGGGCGTTGATACTGATGTAGAAGCACGTGAAGTGATGAAAGCGGCTGGAATTGAGATATATACATGGCCCGACTCAGAGGTGGCTAGGATGAAGGCGAAGGCATTGCCGATATGGCAGAAATACATTGATAGCCTAGAGGATGCCGGCCTGCCCGGGGAAGAACTGGTTGATGAATTTGTCAGGGTTATGAAAGACCTGGGAGAAACGCCTCCGTCTTTTGATTGATTAGGCCATTAGAGGTTACGAGATTACAACCGGCTTGTTACAAAGGTGGATTGAGAAGTTCAGCTACTTTTTAGGTAGTGTTGGGGCAGGCGTTATTTTCGCGCTCATGCTTATCACCGGCATTGACGTAGTAGGCCGATACCTGTTTCAAAGCCCGCTGTCTGGAGCCTTTGAACTGTCCGAGCTGGCATTGGCACTCATGGTCATCTTCGGCTGGGGCTACAATCAGGCAGTAAAAGGCCATGTTGAGATTGACCTGCTTTATAAACGCCTGCCCCAAGGTGTTCAGACCATTCTTGATTGCCTGATACCCCTTCTGGGGCTTTCCCTGTTTGTTTTTGTGTCCTGGCAGGCTATCAATTTCACCATCACCAGCATCGGGTGGGGCGAGAATACAGAAATGCTCCATCTGCCTATGTGGATATTCAAGCTGATGATATTTGTCGGCGCGGTTGCTATTTCGCTTCAGTTCGTAGTTGATTTCGTTGCTGCTTGCCAAAAAGTAAAGGGGAAGGCTTAGCTATGGAACCTTTTGCCGTCGGCATAATCGCTTTCCTAGGCGTGTTTGTTCTCATCTTCTTGAGGGTGCCGATAGCCGTCTCCTTTGCCTTCGCCGGCCTCATGGGGATTATCTACCTGGCGGGCTTTGGGCCAGCCATGAGCGTCCTTAGTATGACTATTTGGACAAATGTTACCAGCTATACCCTGATGGCGGTGCCCCTCTTCATACTTATGGGGCTGTTTGCCAGCCTTTCCGGTATCGGGGGCGAACTCTACAATGCCGCCTCCAAGTGGTTAGGCAAGCTGCCGGGGGGCCTGGCAATAGCCACGACCTGGGGCTGTGCTGGCTTTGCTGCCTGTACAGGCTCCAGTGTTGCGGGCATGCTCGTATTCGGTCCCATATCCTATGAGCCAATGAAAGATGCCGGCTATAGCAAAACCCTGGCGCTGGGTGTTATCTGCTGTGGTGCCACTATAGGCAGCATGATACCACCCAGCATCTCTTTCATAATTTATGGCAGTATTACTGATGAGTCTATCGGCCGGCTATTTATGGCCGGTGTCTTCCCGGGGATACTGGAGGCAGTACTCTACTCGGCGGTAATAGTTGCCCTTATCTACATCGGCATATGGAAAGGCCCCCCCGGTGCTCCATCGACCTGGAAGGAGAAGTTTGTAAGCCTTAAAGGTGTCTGGGGTATGCTGCTCCTGATGGGGCTGGTCATCGGCGGCATATACCTTGGCATCTTCACGCCTACCGAAGCGTCGGGTATAGGAGCAATTGGCGCATTCATAATCCTGATAGCCAGAAAAGGCTTTAAGCTGGGTCCCATCAAGTCCAGTTTGATTGAAACCATGCGTACAACAAGTATGGTGTTTACCGTAATTATCGGCGCAGTAGTCTTCTCCAGACTCATGGCTTTCAGTGGTCTCAATATGTGGCTGCTCGATCTGATTGCTGGTTGGGGCGTCTCGTCGATGATTATTGTGATTATAACACTCCTTATCCTTTTTCTCCTCGGTTTTATCATGCCGGTAATATCCACGATTGTACTTCTGGTGCCCTTCCTGCACCCTATCGTCACGACGGTCTTAGGTTATGACGGTATCTGGTTCGGTGTGCTGGTGTGCGTAATGGCGGAAATAGCTGTGGTCACTCCTCCTATCGGAATGAACCTCTTTATAATGAAAGGGGTATTTGGGAAGGACGCCTCGATGGGGGAGATTTTCAAGGGCGCCATGCCCTTTGTCTTTGCGGACGTGGTGCGCGTGGCGATATTGGTGGCTTTCCCGGCAATATGTTTGTGGCTACCGGGAACTATGTTCAACTGATTTCTCTCTTTGTGTTAGCCCGAGCAAGATTGATGAGGCCTTTGGAGCCGATTTGACGGTTATCCGTCAAACTGTCCCCTCTTCCCTAAGCCCAGCTATCTTCTCCTTGTTATAGCCCAGCAGCGCAGTGAGTATCTCCTCGCTATGCTGACCCAGTTCAGTGACATGTTCTGCTGTGCCCACAGATCCCGGTGTGTCTGAGAGTTTAGGGGCTACCCCACGAACTCCGTCCAGCTTGCCACACTCAGGGTCTTCAACCTCTACCAATAGCTTCCTGGCTAGAACATGCGGGTCGTTCTCCAGTGCTGACATTTTAGTAATTTCGGCACCGGCAAGCCGGGCTTCAGCTAGCTCACTCATTGCCTCGTTCAGGGTCTTACCTCTGACCCACTCACTGGCCCACTTCTCAACCTCATCCCTGCGCTCAATGTTCCGGGTGTGTGGATCCCACTTCTCGGCTATCAGTTCCTCCTTGCCAACCAGCCTTAAGAAACTCTCCCACTGGGCATCCGTTTGGGCAGTGAAAAGAAGATATTGGCCATCTTTAGTCTGGTGTACATCCAAAATAGCTGCCGGGTACCGATTACCAAAACGCTCCATGCCCATCAGTTTACGCGTATGCGTTTCATTCAATGTGAAATGGCACAAGGCATCGAACATGGCACAATCAATCATCTGGCCTTTACCAGTTCCCCGTTTGTAATGCAGGGCCAGCAGAATGCCAATTACGGCGTAAACTCCTCCAAGATAGTCTGCTAGATTTATTCCGACCTTTACCGGAGGATTGTCTGGAAACCCGGTTACACTCATTATACCTGAGGCTGCTTGTATGTTTGGGTCATAAGCCAGCCTGTCTCTGTAGGGTCCCGTCTGGCCAAAACCAGACATAGCGCAATATATAATCCCCGGGTTTGACTCCTTTAGAATATCATAGCCTAAGCCTAGTCTCTCCATAGCCCCCGGGCTGAAGTTTTGCACCACTATATCCGCCTTCTTGACGAGTTCGAGGAATATCTCCTTACCTTTGGGGTTTCGTAGGTTAAGGGTAATAGATCTTCTGTTTCGGTTCTTGCTCCATGACATGCGTCTATTTTCAGCCACTGATAGACCGCTTCGACTTCGATTATGGTAAAAGCCTCCTCCTGGCGGTTCTATCTGGATAACATCGGCACCAAAGTCGGCTAGCATGGTAACTGCAAATGGGCCTGCCAGAACCTGGGTCAATTCAAGCACCACCACGCCCTTTAATGCTTTTGCCATTACTACCTCCTTACCACATTTTTTTCACTGGGCTATCGCGCCTTCTCTCTTGAGTATGGCCATATCCTCTTTTCGATAACCTAGTAGTTTTATAAGTATCTCCTCAGTGTGTTGGCTAAGTTCAGGGATTCCTCTTTTCACATCTATTGAGCCTGGTGTCTCTGACAGTTTAGGGGCTACCCCAGTGACACCTCTCACTGCTCCCACGACAGGATCTTCAACTATATTGCACATTTGCCTTTCTAGTACTTGTGGATCTGTCTCCAAATCCAGTGCCCGAGTAACGCCAGAATTTGGAATACGAACGGCTGTTAGTTCCTTAATCGCTTCTTCCAGGGTCTTGCTCTTTGCCCACTCCATGGCCACTGGATATATCTCTTCACTACGCTGGATCCGAGTATTGAAATCCCACTTCTCTGCTATAAGTTCCTCCTTCCCCGCCAGCCTTAAGAAACTCTCCCATTGAGCATCTGTCTGGACAGCGAAAATTAGATATTCGCCATCTCTGGTTTCATACAGTTCTTGTAATGCCCAAGGGTGTTTGTTACCCACTCGCTCCTTAC
>Ga0315537_1000320_pt1 | contig 36610 bp, 37 predicted proteins | sample SalMarSW160270MG_FD_203091 | JGI IMG/M metagenome (GOLD analysis project Ga0315537, IMG submission 203091) | Salt marsh sediment microbial communities from the Plum Island Ecosystem LTER, Massachusetts, United States - Salt Marsh Sediment SW1602-70 ... | reverse complement strand
AGGCCTGGGAGGAGACATTAAAAACCCGCAGGGCCACCTACTGGAGCAGATCGCGGAATCAACTGTGGGTCAAGGGTGAGACCTCGGGGAACTACCAGGAGGTCAAGGAGGTGCTTGTGGACTGCGATGAGGATACCATCCTCCTCAAGGTGCTCCAAAGGGGAGGGGCAGCCTGCCATACGGGGCACCGCAGCTGTTTTTATCGAAGGCTGGAAGGGGATGAAGTAAAAATCGTGGGAGAACGCGTCTTTAATCCGGAGGAGGTGTACCGGTGAAGCTCCTAAAACTGGGGCTGCCCAAGGGGAGCCTGGAGAAGGCAACCATCGAGCTTTTCCGCCGTTCAGGGTGGAAGATCACCATGGACTCGCGGAGCTATTTCCCCGCCATTGACGACGCTGAGATCAGCTGCACCCTCGTGCGGGCCCAGGAGATGTCCCGCTTTGTAGAGATGGGCGCCCTCGACATGGGCCTCACCGGGAAGGATTGGATTTTAGAGAACGCATCGGATGTGGTGGAGGTGCAGGACCTGGTCTATTCCAAGGCCACCCAGCGGCCCGCCCGGTGGGTGTTGGTGGTGGCTGAGACGTCGCCGGTGAAGCGCATCGAAGATCTCAAGGGGAAAAAGGTCTTTACCGAACTGGTGAACTTTACCCGGCGGTACTTCACCGAAAAGGGGGTCACGGTCGATGTGGAGTTCTCTTGGGGGGCGACCGAGGCTAAGGTGGTGGAGGGGCTGGCCGACGCCATCGTGGAGGTGACGGAGACCGGAAGCACTATTAGGGCCAACGGCCTCAGGATCGTCGAGGAATTAATGACCACCTATCCCCAGCTCATCGCCAACAAGAAGGCGTGGAAGGACCCCTGGAAGAAAGAAAAGATCGAGCAAATCAGGATGCTCCTCAAAGGCGCCCTGGATGCCGAGGGGATGATCGGTTTGAAAATGAATGTCCCCAAAGAACGATTTGATGCGGTAATGGAGGTCCTACCCAGCATCACCGCCCCCACCGTTTCTGACCTCTATAGCAAGGATTGGGTCTCGGTGGAGACGGTGATGTTTGAGAGGGAGGCGCGGGATCTCATTCCTCAGTTGGTCAAGAGGGGGGCGGTGGGGATTATCGAATACCCCCTCAACAAGGTCATCTAACCCTGTTTCTTCAAGACCACAAAGAGGGTGCGATAGTTATTGGCCTTCACCCGCACCGTGAGCAGGAGGGTCTTTTTCTTTTGGTGCTGCTCGATATATTTTCTAAAGTCGGCCATGTCTTTGATCTGATTGTGTTCCACCTCTATGATCACATCCCCCCTCTGTAACCCTTCTTCTTGGGCGGGGGAACTGGGCTCCACCTGGGTAATCACCACCCCTGTATCGTCGGGAAGCCCCAGTTGATCGACTATCGCCGGTGTGATATCCTGGACCGTAAAGCCCCAGCTCCCTGTCTCCTCATGCTTGGATGGGGCGCCCGCAACCTGCTGCTCCGGGACCTCGGCGATGGTGACCGACAAGGTCTTACGTTGCTTGTCCCGCCAGACGGTGATCTTTGCTTTTGTTCCCACCGGTGTATCACCAACCATCTTGCGGAACTGGTGAGCATTTTCTACCTTTTCCCCATTAAACTCGAGGACGATATCCCCCTTCTGCATTCCCCCCTTCTCGGCTGGTTCACCCGAAAGCACATCGCCGATCAGCACTCCTGTGGGTTCCTTGAGGCCGAAGGAGTCCGCCAGCTCCGGAGTCAGATCCTGAGGAAGCACCCCAATATAACCGTAAGTCACTCGCCCTTTTTTGAGTTGAGGCAGCAGCCTCTTGGCCATATTGACGGGGATGGCAAACCCGATCCCCTGTCCGCCGGCTACGATGGCGGTGTTGATGCCCACCACCTCCCCCTTGAGATTAAAGAGAGGCCCGCCGCTGTTGCCCGGGTTGATGGAGGCATCGGTCTGGAGGAAGTCGTCATAGGGACCGGCACCGATCACCCGCCCCTTGGCGCTGATGATCCCCGTCGTGACGGTCTGCTCGAGACCAAAGGGGTTCCCGATGGCGACAACCCACTCCCCTACCTCCAGCATCTCCGAATCACCCATGTGGACCACGGAGAGATAAGCAGCGGCTTTGATCTTGATCAGGGCCAGATCCGTCCTTGGGTCTGTCCCAATGACCTGGGCGTCGTATTCCTTTTGCTGGTCAGAGAGCTTGACCTTGATCTCCTCCGCCTTCTCGATCACGTGATTATTAGTAAGGATATAGCCCTCCTTATCGATGATGAAACCAGATCCCAGGCTCTTCTGCCTGAATTCCCTCGGTTGATCTCCGAAAAAACGCCTGAAGAGCTCATTGCCGAAGGAATCGGGGGCGTCGCCAAACCCCCGAAAGAAATCGTCCAAGGGGCTCCGCACTACCTTCGTGGCGCTGATGTTGACCACGGTGGGTTTCAGTTCCTTGACCAGCTCGGTTAAGGAGGGAAACCCAGAGACCCCTTGAGCCGCCTCTTGGCTCAGGGAAAGAGAGGGTAGGATGGCCAAAGAGGCGGCCAGGGACACTGCAAGCACGAGCTTAGAAATATTCCTCATTTTCTTTACTCCATTTTTATAGCACTTCTTGTGCGAAAATTTTTATAGTGGAAGGGATGAGAGTGACAAGCGCTCAATTTCGGTTGAGGTATGGATCTCTCCGCTCTCGCTTCCTGCCTGTGATATATTCTCGCCAGGAGATCTCTTTGATGAACTTGACACCCCCCCCGAATTCCTTCTTCTTCACACGTGGGACATGGAGGGATTTGCCAAGGACGCAGAAGATGTCATCACCCTCAAAATACCGTACCATCTCGTAGCTCTTCCCCGCCCCGACATGACCACCTTCCATCACTAACTTGAAATACATCGTCTTCCTCGATCTCGCTTTTTACATCATTGTAATCGAGGAAGATTAAAAATCGATTAAATGAAGATTAAAATTTTTTAATCTTTGAGGGGGAGGATCACCGTAAAGGTGCTCCCCTTTCCCACCGTGCTCTTCACGCTAATCTGGCCCTCATGGGCCTGGACGATCCACTGGCTGATGCTCAAACCCAGCCCCGTCCCTCCTGTCTCGCGAGACCGTGCCTTATCCACTCGGTAGAACCGATCGAAAACCCGCTTCAGGTCCTTCTGGGCGATTCCGACTCCCGTATCGGAGACACAGATTCTGGCCACCCCCTCATCCCGATCCCCTTTCACCTTCAACTCCACGGCACCTCCAGATGGGGTATATTTCAACCCGTTCTCCGTCAAATTTAAGATGAGCTGCCGCAGGAATAGGGGATCCCCCTCTACCTTTGTAACGCCGTCCCCCATAAATTGCAGCTGAACCCCCTTTTCTCTGGCCAGAATCTGGAGATCACCCCATACCTCCCGGGCCAGAGAGGACAGCTCCACCTCTTCCCGCTCCATGGTAAGCTCCCCCATATCTGCCCGGGAGAGGGTGAGCAAGTCATCGACAATGCGGGACATACGGTTTGTTTCCTCCAGGTTGCTGTTCAGTATCCTCTGATACTCCCCCAGGGCCCTCTTTTTCTTCAGCCCAACCTCCACCTCACCCCTGAGGATGGTCAGGGGGGTCTTGAGCTCATGGGAGACATCGGCGGTGAAGCGTTTGACCCGGTGAAAAGACTCTTCCAGCTTGGCGATCATCTCATTGAAGGTCGCAGCCAGCCTTCCGAGCTCATCATTCACCCGTTTTATCCGGATTCGCTGGCTGAGGTCGCCGGAGCCGATCTGGCGGGCGATCTGTGTGATCTCGTCTACCGGCCTCAGGACCTTATTGGCCAAAAAGAGCCCCCCAGCGCTGGCGAACAACAGGGCGGCCGGGACGGCAATCAGCAGGATAAGGAGGAGCTGCTGCAGGGCATCTTCCACCCCCTCGAGGGAACTGCCCACCTGGACGACTCCCGCCATTCTCCCGTCTTCTGTGATGGGCATGGTCACCAGCCGTACGGGGTATTTCGCCGTGACCTGAACGGTCTCGAAGGTCGTCTTGCCTTTTGACGCTGCTTGCAGGGTCTGAACACTCAGGGGAATCTGCACATTTCTCAAGTTGGTCGACCTGCCGCCAACCCTTCCCGATTCATCAAGTATCTGAATATATCTACCCAAGGGCCTGATCCCGAAGCGCTCGGTCATAATCCGATCAAGATCACTGATGCTGGGACCCGCCCCAAGGGGGTTGCGCGCGGAGGAGGCAACGATCTCCGCCATGGTCTTTATCTTATTGTCCACCCCCTTATAAAGGCTATCGGAAAGGGTGAAGTACAGAAAAAAACTAAAGGAGGAGAGGATGATCCCCAAGATCACCACATACCAGAGTGTCAGTCTAAATTTTATGGTCTTAAACCCTGCCATCCGCTAACCCTTTAACATATATCCCACCCCTCTGATGGTGTGGATCAACTTCTGTGAGGAGTCCAGATCGATTTTGTTGCGCAGGTGATTGACATAGACATCGATGACGTTCGTCATGGGGTCGAAATGATAGTCCCACACATGTTCTGATATCATGGTCCTGGTCACCACCCGGTTAACCTGGCGCATCAGGTATTCGAGAAGGGCATATTCCTTGGCCGTGAGCTCGATCTCTTGACCCCCTCTGCTCACGGCATGGGTCACCGGGTCCAACACCAAATCGGCCACCTGCAATTCCCCTGAGGGCTCCCGCTCTTTCCTCCTGAGCAAGGCCCTCACCCTGGCGAGCAACTCAGCGAAGGCGAAGGGTTTGGTCAGGTAGTCGTCACCCCCTGCGTCGAGGCCCTTGATGACATCCTCAATGGAATCTTTGGCGGTCAACATGAGGACGGGAAGGGGCAACTCTTTATCCCGCACGCCCTTCAAGACTTCGAGGCCATCTATCTTGGGAAGCATGATGTCGAGGATCATGAGGTCATAATCGTTGGCCTCCACCATATAGAGTGCTTCTTCACCGTCGTAGGCGCAGTCTACGGCATAGTACTCTTCTTCCAGCCCCTTTTTGAGAAAGCTGGCCACCTTCTTCTCATCCTCTACTACCAGGATGCGCATAACCTGAATTTTACCATCACTCTCAACGACCCGGCGGGACCTGACTCATGATATGTTCCCGAGAACATCCAGCAATCTCAACACAGCTATGTACGCTTTAATAAAAATGAACACCACCAAATTATTATTATGCCCATCACCCAAAAAAGCAAGGGGTTTTTGCCCGGAAAAACTCCTTGCCCCAGGTGGATATTGTGTGGTATGAACTATTTTTTATAATGAAAGAGGAAATAAGAGAGGATCAGTAATATGGAAGAAATGACTCTTGAGATGAAGGTGGAACGGAATCGCCTCCTCAGGGAAGCGGTAAAGCAAATCGCCTCCACCAAGGTGGCCAAGAGGGCGGCGGAGATAGATGCAGCGGGGGCCTTTCCCTGGGACATGGCGGAACTCTTTGCCCAGCAGGGCTTCCTCTCGGTCATGTTGCCGGAGAGCTACGGGGGGATGGATGGGGACATCACCGCCTTCTGTATCATCGCAGAGGAGATCGCCTATGCCTGTGGTTCCAGTTCCTTGATGGTCCTTGCCCACTGCGTCGGTCTCATGCCCCTGATGATAGCCGGCAATGAAGAGCAGAAAAAAAGATTCTACGAACGGGTGGCTAAAGACCATGTCGTGGCAGCCTTTGCCCTGACCGAACCTGAAGCGGGCTCCGATGCCGCTACCCTCAATACTACTGCGGTGTTACAAGGTGACCACTACCTTTTGAACGGGAGAAAGTGTTTTGTGACCAATGGCGGAGCAGCCGAGCTCTACGCCGTCTTTGTTACCACCAAGCCGGGGGAGCGAACCAAAGGGATCTCTGTCTTCATGGTGGAGAAGGAAACCACAGGGCTTACCATCGGTAAGAGAGAAGAGAAGTTGGGCATGAGGGGTTCTGACACCACCGACCTTATCTTTGAGAACGCCGTCGTCCCCAAAGAAAACCTCCTGGGAGCGGAGGGGAGTGGATGGGAAAACGCCATGACGACCCTCAACCTCTCCCGACCCGCCATCGGGGCCCAGGCAGTAGGGATTGCCCAGGGGGCTTTTGACTTCGCCCTGGATTATACCTCCAATCGGGTGCAATTCGGACAAAAATTGGCCGATTTTCAAGGGGTACAATTTATGCTGGCCGACATGGCCACGAAGATTGAGGCCGCGCGGGCCTTGGTATACAAGGCGGCAACGCTCCTGGACCAAAAGGTCTACGAGAGGGACCGAATGTCCGCCATCGGAGTAGATAAACTTTCGGCTATGGCCAAGTGCTTTGCCTCTGATATGGCCATGCAGGTAACGATCGATGCTGTACAGCTCCTGGGCGGCTACGGATACCTCAAGGACTATCCCGTGGAGAGGATGATGAGGGATGCTAAGGTCACCCAGATCTTTGAGGGGAGCAATCAGATTCAACGGGTGGTCATTGCCCGAAACCTGCTGAAAAAAATTTTGGAAAAGGATTTTACCTAACAAGCTACGGGTCCATTCTGAACTGTGTTGATGATCATGAACAGCGATGAGAGGTCCTGGCCACTGCCTTCGTAGTGTTGTAAAACCCCGCTGAATTCCAGCAGCAAGGAGGGCGGCAAAGGGATGAATCTCTATGAGGTAAACTTCCAATCGGTGGTCTCTCCTTATGGGGGCGATCTGATTATCCCCTTTCGCGAAGTCTCTTTACGAAAGCTCCATAAGATACCAGGAGAGGTCAAGGTAGAGGGCGAAATCACGTGCCGCCGACTGCGGGAATTTGTCGCCTCGGCCCTGGGGGATGTGATTTTCTTCACCCCCCTCGGTCCCGTGGACAGGGAAAAGGGGACCCTTCCTGTTGATGCCCTCATTACCTTTAACTTTATCCTCCTTGAGCTGAAGGAGGAGGATTTTTTTCAAAAGACCTCGGGAGAAGAGTTTATTATCGACCAAAGCTTTTTGGACCTCGCCACCACGAGTGATATACAGCTCTCCCAATTTGAGGAATTCGATCACTTCCTGGTCCAGCGGGTAGAAGAAAAGGATGTCCCCCAGGTAATCACCGGGTACTACCACTACCTCAAGAGCCCCCTCTTTTTCAGCGTCCGGTGATGATCCCCTCGGGGCAGAAAGGTCTCACTGCACCCTTTCTCCCCCTCACCCTCGCCCTCATTGCAGGGATCCTGATCGGCGAGCATATCCCCTTCATCATCTCTTTGACAGCCTTGGGTGCGCTGCTCCTCCTCTGCCTCCTCCTCTGCCGCCGGAGGGTAACAGCAGCCCAGCTCCTCGCCCTGGCCGCCCTGCTCGCCCTCGGGGCCTTCTTGATCCACCTCAGGCTGCACCCCACCATCCCTCCCCACCACATCTCGAAGATCCCCGATAGGCACATGGTGATGCTGAGGGGTACCATCTATCGCCCCCCGCAGCGGGAAGAGGGGAAGACCGTGGTCTATCTCAAGGCCGAGGAGATTTCACAAGGAGATACCATCACCCCCGCCACGGGACGGGTGCGGATCACCATGAGAGATCCGGTTGTTCCCTTACGATATGGCTATCAGGTACGCCTCAATACCAAGATCTATCACCCCCGCAATTTTCACAATCCCGGGTCTTTCGACTATGAAGGATATCTGCGGCGCAAGGGGGTCTTGGTCACGGGCTATGTGCGGGATGGGGACCAGATTGAGATCATGAGCACAGAGCGGGGGAATTTCCTCGTGCGACGGTTTGACCGATGGCGGGAGGGGATAGAACATTTCCTCGATGCGAACACCTCCCCCCCGGGAAGGGGATTGCTCAAGGCCCTGCTCATCGGCGAGCGGGGGGAGATCACCCATGAGGTCAGGGAGGCCTTTATCGCCGCCGGCGCAGTGCACATCCTCGCCATCTCCGGCCTGCACCTGGGGATTATCGTCACCCTCATTTTCTTTGCTATCAAGGGAATCCTCAGATTGTCTGAACGCGTCCTCCTGAGCTATGATATCCGCAAAATCGCCGCTCTAGCCACTTTCCCCCCGTTGCTCGCCTACATTCTCATCACCGGCTTTCCCATCTCCACCATCCGGGCGGGCATCATGGCGTCCTGCTTTCTGGCCTCCATCCTGATAAACAGACAGCGCAATACCCTCAATACCCTGGCCTTCGCCGCTTTTATCATACTCCTTGCCTCCCCGACGTCCCTCTGGGACCCGTCGTTTCAGCTCTCATTTGCCTCGGTGTTGGGCATCATCGTCCTCACTCCTCCCCTCTATCGCTTTCTCTTCCCCCAAGACCCTCTGGCCCTCCTGACTCCCCGGCGTGGAGAAAAATTCAAGAGGGGAATCGCCTTATCTTTCATCGCCTCCTTTGCCGCTATTGTGGTCACCTCCCCCATCGTGGCCTTTCACTTCCATCGCGTCTCAACCATAGGTCTTGTCTCCAATGCCATCATCATCCCCATCGTAGGGTTGGGGGTCCTCCCCCTCGGGCTCTTAAGCCTCCCGTTGATCCCCATCCTCCCATCAGGCGGGGCCCTCCTCGTTCAGGCCGCCGCCGCCCTTGCCCACGGGGGGATCCGGGCCATGGAGATGATTGCCTCCCTCCCCTTTGCCGCTTGCTACCTTCCCGGACCAACAACGCTGGAGATGATTCTCATCTATGCTTTTATTACATCCCTCCTCTGGATCAAGCGGCCATACATCAAAAAGCTTGCCCCGGCCCTAATACTGATGCTTGCATTGCTCGACCTCTCCTATTGGGGGCTCAGGGGTTACGCAATGAAGGATCTCCGGGCGACCTTCCTCGATGTCGGACAGGGGGACTGCACACTCGTGGAATTCCCCCACGGCAAGCGGATGTTGATCGATGGAGGCGGCCTGTACGGTGATTTCGACGTGGGAGAAAATGTCGTTGCCCCCTTCCTCTGGAAACGGCGTATCCTGAAGGTCGATTATCTGGTCCTGTCCCATCCTGAGCCCGATCATTATAAGGGTCTTACCTTTATTGCCCGAAACTTTCACCCCAGCGAATTCTGGCATAATGGAATGACGAGTAAAGCATCCACCTATAAAGAACTCCTTAAGGTCATCAACGACAAGGGAATCACAATGGTGAAGGTGGAGGATGGGTTCACCCGATCCATTGGGGGGGCACAGGTGGAGACCCTCCATCCCGCCGAGGGATGGATGAACGGGGGAGAGCGGAAGAAAGGATGGGCCAATAATAACTCCTTGGTGTTCAGAATTGCCTTTGGTGATCACAACCTGCTTTTTACCGGGGATATCGAAAGAGAAGCGGAGACCAGGCTCCTGAGGGACGACAAGAAATTAAGGGCCCACGTGCTCAAGGTCCCTCATCACGGGAGCAAGACCTCCAGCACGTACTACTTTGTCGAAGAGGTCTCCCCCCAGTATGCCATCTTCCCCCTGGGGTACAAGAACATATTCCGCTTTCCGAGCAAGAGGGTGTTAAGCCGGTATGAGAATCGCGGCTCCCGCATCCTGCGGACCGATTTGGACGGAGCTATTACCGTAACAAGCGATGGGAACGAATTAGAGGTAAAGACGTATCGGGAAACTATGAGGACCCCTTTAAGGGATACTTCTTCTCATTGAGCAGGATAAAGTACTCGTCCGTATCCTCATCATGCTGGGCGTGTTGGGCTACCTGGTAATAGGGGAGGCGCAAAAACCGGGCGGGAAACCTCCCCTCTTTTACGAGACAATAAGGAACATTCTCTTCTGCAATCCGAAAGGTATTCAGGTCTAATCGCTCCTGGCTACCGTCGTTGAGCCAAATCACAAAGGCCTCATCACTATCCTTGACCAGCTCAGCCTCCTTCACTAAAAACACCGTATCTTCAACATCCAGGCGTGCTCGTTCTCCTTTTATCTCCAGGTAATACCCCTCCTCATCGAGGTGGAGAGATGCATAAAAAAGGGAGAGGATCTCCGTGCGGATGATCTCAGCCCCCTCAAAATACCACGTGCCGTCTCTATCCACCCTGATGTCTGGACACCCCATATCTTCTTTGTCTTTTGCAGAGAACTCTTTCAACAACATTAATGGCTCATCTCTCGTCAAGAGCGTAGACCTGAAACTTCACTTTGCCCTGATTCCATTACATGGTATCCGAATCGGTTTAGTTCCATCTTGAGTTTAGGGTAGTTAAGCGTCCCAAACATGATAAATGGAAGACTTTTCTTCTTATTATGTTCAATCACAATGCCTGCATAGAAAAGTATTTTTCGTTTCTTTATACTCACTATATCTGAGGGGGTAAATTTGAAAGTGATCCCTAATTTCCATATCCCCAGCGTAATCCGTAAGCTTTCCTTGGATACCCTTAACATGGCGAAAGGAATGGTTGCATAGCCAGAAAGCCAACCACTAAAACCAAAACGCATTCCTCCAATTTGCAAATATTCGTCTGACATAGGCTTAGTTTGCCTTCATAGACCTAACGCTTGAATAGATAAGGTCTATTTTCCTTATCTCGATCCCTTAACAACCCCATTATCAAGACCTACGATTACGATATCAACCGGTAAGGGAGCGCGCGGGCTGCCCACTCGCTATCAGGGTACTCTGCATGAAGCTTTTCATAGGCCGCCTTGAGCGGCTTGGGGTCTTTCGTGCTCTTGTAGCCTGATACCCCTTGCAGGTAGATCGCCTCCGGCGTCGCCTTGCTCTTCGGGTATTCTGCTATTATCTTCTCAAGTTCAGTAAGCGCCTCGTTGAACCTGTCCAGGTCAAAGTTGACCTTGGCAATGCCCAACATCATGGCCGGGATGAATTCCTCAGGCGGCAGGAAGCCGACTATGCGGTGATGCTCTGTGCCGCTTTCATCCAGTGTGATGATGCTCGGCGTCCATTTGATATTGAAATCCTTTGCATACGGCTGTGCATCGGACAGGAGCCGGACCGGGATCATCCTGTTGTTGACGAACTCAGTTACGTTAGCGTCGGGGTACGTAACCGCACCCATCTGCTGACAGCCGATTCAATTAGGGTTGAAAAAGTCGAGCAAGATCGGCTTCTTCTCTGCCTTGGCCCGCGCCAAGGCCGCATCCATCTCTTTTTCCCACTTAATTTCAGCCATGGTTTTCTCCTTTCACTACCCCTTTATCTTCGCCAGTTCTTTGGACCGCTCGGTGGCGGAGGCCACAGCCTCCATCACGGCCCCCCTGAACCCCTTAGCCTCCAGCGAGGCGATCCCCGCTATGGTCGTTCCGCCGGGAGAGGATACCTTGTCCTTTAGATTGGCGGGAGGCTCACCCTGCTCCGAGAGGAGGCGGGCAGTTCCGAGGACCGTCTGGATCGCCATTTCCAGGGCCGCCTTCTTCTCCAAGCCCATGCGCACCCCTCCATCTGCCAGGGCCTCGATAAAAATGCAGACATAGGCAGGCCCGCTGCCGCTCATACCGGTCACGGCATCCATCAGGGCCTCCGGGATGACTACGGTCCTGCCAAGGGCGTTGAAGATCTCCTGGGCTATTTTTAAATCCTCTTCCGTCGCCTCTCCCCCTTTGGCAAGGGCAGTAGCGGACTCCAACGCCAGGGCGGCGATATTGGGCATCCCCCTCACCAAGCGCACCTCTTTGTCCAGAATAGAAGCAATGGTCCCAAGGGAGGCCCCCGCAGCAATGGAAATAATGAGCGTGGAGGAATCGAGGGCTGGGGCGATCTCCTGAAGAACCCCCTTCAACTCCTGGGGCTTAACAGCCAGGATGATGACCTGAACCTGGGAGGCGAGCTTTTTGTTCTCCGAGACCACTGTAACGCCGTAGTTCTTTTTGATATAGTCACTCCTGTCCGGACGGATCTCACTGACCACTAAGTTCTTGGCCAATCCTTTCTGATGGAGACCCCGGAGGATGGCCTCGCCCATATTTCCGGCGCCGATGATCCCGATCTTTTTCTTCAGCATCTCCAGCTCCTTTTTATTAAATGGTAATACGGTCTGTTCACCCGCACCTACAAAAAGCAGGGCCCAAAGATTCAAGTGTCTGTCTAGTAAAGTAAGCCCTCATGTTTTCCTCTCCCCACGGGGGAGAGGATACAGGTGAGGGGGGTTCTTGTATTAAGGTTATGTCCACCCTTACCTGCCGCCTTACGGCATCCCGCATTCTCTGATTTGTGCAAAGCGGAGCGGGACCAACCCTCTCCCGCCCCCGCCACAAAGACTGCGGGATCTTCGACAGCGGGAGAGGAAAATAGGTTGTATTTTTCGATTGATGACGCCGCCATGGAAAAACTATATTGCATCTCTAGGCGTGAAATGCATGAAAGACAGAAGTGTCGTGAGATTATGGTAGCAGGTAATAAAATAAATGGTGGAGATGGGGGGATTCGAACCCCCGACCCTCACGTTGCGAACGTGATGCTCTCCCAACTGAGCTACATCCCCACGCCATATCCCTCTAAACTTTATTTATCGAGAAACCCCTTGATCACCCCTTTCAGTTCCGTCAAGTCCGCCCTCTTTACTACATAGGCATCAGAGGCCCAGGTGGTGAGATCGCTCTTATATTCTCCATAGGCGGTACAGATGATCACCGGCAAATCCTTATCCTGCTCCCGTATTCTCTCGAGCACCTCCAACCCCCCCATGCCGGGCATCTTGAGATCAAGGATGACCGCATCGGGCTTCGTCCTGCTGATCTTCTCGAGGGCCTCCTCACCTCTCTCGGCCAGCTCCACCGCATATCCTTCTTCTTCTAACTCCTCTTGATAGAGTTGGCGGATACCCTCTTCGTCATCGACCACCAAAATTCGCTTCATAAACCCTTATGAGAGTTCTCTCTCACCCCTGACTTATTAAAATATCATTTACCACATAAGGATTCAATCCCGCTCCTCAATTTGGATTTTATGGACAGCGGGATCCCGCAGAGCGGGAGGATTCGAGGTTCAAGGATGTTGCGTATACTTTACCGCCCACCACATGATACAAGGTTTTAAAATAATAGCCAATTTTAGGGGGCATGTCCACTGTAAAATCCCCGCTTGAGTAAGAACTCTTCCAGCTTCGGGGGGACGAACCCTTGTACTGACTTCCCCGCTGCCAATCGAGAGCGGACCTCAGAGGAGGAGATTTGGGGCAGGGCAGGCGAAAGCCTGAGAGAAGTGATCTGTGGTAAAAAGGGACGGTTCTCCTCACGTCCAAAAAGCTCCTTGAGATCTCGCTCGCCACGATCCCCTCGATTGGCCACCAAAAACCGGGCCTGGGAGAAGAGTGCGTGGAGGGCCTTATCTCTCTCCTTATAATAGATGGGGTCAAGGACCCGCATGATGGTATCGTATCCCACCATAAAATAGATCTGGGTGTCCTTCGGGTAGACCTGATGCAAGGCCTCAACCTTATCCAGGAATAAGCCCTGATTGGCGATCCCGAGAGAAATCCGGGGATCATCACCGAACAGAACCAAAAGCATAAGGAGTCTGTCCTCCAGCGGGGCATCGATGAGATCTTTGTCCATGGCCCGTTGGTCCAAAACCAATAGGATCTCGTCAAAGGCTACGACCGTACCCGCCTCCCTGACCAGGGCCTCATGAGCTGAGGTCGGGGGATTAAAGGAAGCGGGAAGGAGACCCAGCACCCCTCCCGTGTCACGTATCCCCCGTGTGGCCCGCTTTACTATCTTGATAATGGAAGCCCCCTCCTGCGGAAGGGAATGCACCACCGTTTGCAGGTATTCGCGGGTACGAGGATCTGTGGGGTCTCTGAAGTCAGATAGTGACATGAATATATTGTAACATAGGTGTCTATTAAATGCGGGCCGTACCAGATCCCCCCTCCCCTATCAAGCTACAACCCCACACGCTCATTGCATTCCCCATTGAACCCATACCCTTTTGCTGGTATTGTAAGCGTATCCTCCATCAGTATGGAACGAGTAACGAAATTGCTCCCCGGAGATGCGGGGAGGAATAGTGTCCAGCTGATTAAGGAGAAGCGAGAGGAGGGATAAGGCATGTCCCTGAAGAGGGTCCTTCGATTCCTCGCCTTGATGATATTCATTTTTGTGGTGGTGGTATTCCTCGCCCGCAGCAGTATTTGGGAATTGCGGTCCAAGGCGGAGGAAGGGTTTGCGCAAGAGCGACTGGCAGAGTTGCGGCAGGTGGCCGGTGGTGAATACTCCCTGCAAGACCCCCTCTACCTTGTGACCCCTCAGGGGACAGTGCGCCCCCTGGGCAAAAAATCCCCGCCGAAAGGGATGCAGGAAATCTTGGCCTTACTGACTCCTGAACCCGGAAGCTTTCGCGAAGGGGGTGAATACTGGGTGTACCTCCCCCTGGCGGATGGCACGTACCTCCTCTCCAACACTCCCTATAAGGAAGTCATCGCCTGGACCGCGGGGTTTGAGGCACGGGAGACCCGGAACGCCATTCTCGTCATGGTGGCCTTTGGAATCTTGGCACTCGTGTGGATATGGGCTGATAGAAGGGCCCTGCTGGCTGCCCAGAAGGCGAAGATGGTAGAGGAGCTGGAGAGAAAGGTCCAGGAGCGGACAGAGACCCTGAAGAGGATGAACCGCCTCGCCAGGCTGGGAGAGTTCTCCGCCAGCCTGGCCCATGAGATCCGCAATCCCCTCGGCTCGCTGGTGACCGCTGCCAAGCTGTTACCCACTGTTTCGGGTAATGAGCAAAAAGAACTTGCCGGGGTGATAAAGAAGGAGTCCACCCGGCTGGATGACATCCTGGCCGACTTTCTCAACTTCTCCAAAGATCCCCGTCCCCGGATCACCATGAACCCCGTACACCCTATCCTGCAGCGGACCCTGGAGGGGCTAACAAGGGGTGAAGATTTCAAAAAGATGAAGGTCACATATCGTCTGGATTCCCACGTCAAAGAGGTCCCATGCGACCCAGAGCAGCTCGAACAGGTCTTCTGGAACATCGCCCGCAATGGGGCACAGGCCATGAAGAAGGGGGGGGAACTGCTCGTCTCCACCCATCGTAATGGACGCTGGGTGGAAATAGCCTTCCGGGACAACGGCCCGGGGATCCCCGAAGAAAAATGGGGTCAGATCTTCGAACCTTTCTATACTGAAAAACGGAGGGGGACGGGATTAGGACTTTCCATCGCCAGCAGAATCGTGGAGGCCCATGGAGGATTTATCCAAGTGGCAAGCGACGCCCGTTCCTGGACCCTCTTTACCATCTCCCTCCCCCTGCAGGATGAAGGATGACGGAACAGATACCCACAGGACACATCTTGGTGGTTGACGATGAGCCGTCCATGAGGACGACCCTCTCCATCCTCCTGAAGAGAGAGGGATATCAGGTCTCTCAGGCCGGTGATGGAACAGAGGCGCTGAAGATGTTAGAGCGGGGACAGTATGACATGGTCCTCACCGATCTGAAGATGGAGGGGGTAGATGGAATGGAGCTGCTGCGCCAGGTGAAGGCAGCTGACCCCCAAACCGAAATCCTCATATTCACCGCCTACGGGACGGTGACCTCTGCCGTCGAGGCGATGAAGCTCGGTGCCTACGACTACATTGGTAAGCCCTTCGATGAAGAGGAGCTCCTCCTGAAGGTGAGCAGGGCCTTGGAGCGCAAGTCCCTGGTAAAGGAAGTCAAGGACTTGCGGGCGGAACTCAAGGGGCAGCGGTGGATGGGGGAAATCATCGGCACGAGTAAAGAAATGAAAGAGGTCCTGACAAAGGTGAACCAGGTTGCACCCACCGAGGCCACCGTCTTGATTGAGGGGGAGAGCGGTACGGGCAAAGAACTCATCGCTCGGGCCATCCACCAGGGGAGCCCTCGTCGCGAACGCCCCTTTATCCCCATCAACTGCAGTTCCTTCCCTGAAACCCTCCTGGAAAGCGAGCTCTTTGGGTATGAGCAAGGCGCCTTCACCGGTGCGGACAAGGGGCGCAAGGGACTCTTTGAAGCGGCCCACCAGGGGACCCTTTTTCTGGATGAAATCGGCGATATGCCCCGTTCCCTCCAGGGAAAGCTCCTGCGGGCCCTCCAGGAGGGGGAGGTAAGGAGGCTGGGGAGCACTAACCCTATTAAGGTCCAGGTCCGCATCGTGACCGCTACGAATCAACAGATCGAGGTCCTGGTGGCTCAAGGTATTCTCCGAGACGATCTCTTCTACCGTCTCAATGTGGTCAGGATCCCTATCCCCCCCCTGCGGGAGAGGCGCGATGATATCGTCCCCTTGGCCCACCACTTCCTGGAGATCTATCGAAAGAGGGCCCAAAGGGAGATCACGGGCTTTGCCCCTGAGGCAATCCAGGCCATGCTCAATCACCTCTGGCCCGGGAACGTGAGGGAGCTGGAAAACGCGGTGGAGCGGGGGGTGATACTCGCCCGCTCCCCCTTCATTACGAAGCAAGACCTCTCACTTGGTCTTCCCCTCCCTGAGGGAAGGTCTGGGGGAAAAGGCACCCTCAAGGAGCTCCAGCGGCACCATATCCTCTCCGCCCTGGAACGGCACGGCGGCAACCAGGCCAAGGCTGCCCGGGAGCTGGGGATCGGGCGCAACACCCTCTGGAGGCGTTTAAAGGAGTATGGACTCCTCCCATAGTTCCAGCCTGTAACAATAGTTCCATATTGGAACAATTGTTTTTTTGTCGTTCTCCTGTTTCCCTTTTAAAATCAAATAGTTAAATATTGCTTCTCACTGGCATAATGCTTGCTTAGATATCTTCTTTCAAATAAGGGGGTGACTGATAAGTGCCCTATACCAATGGCAATCGGCAGGGGAATGAAGGAAGGGAAACAGAAATTTTCGGAGTTAGTCAAAGGAGCGGGGGAGGGGTGTGCCTGGGGTGTTCCCAGCGGGGATAATTTTTTTCAACAGGAAGACCCCTCAAAGATTTTGGAGGCCATCTGTTTCCTGGTCCACCAGGGAGCAAGGGTCTATGAGGCCTGGAACTCTTAAAAGCGAGTAAAACAGTTAATTAAAGAAAAGTGGGGTGGATTGTAGTCAGGGAAGGGTTTGAGGATGAGTTATAGGGGAACCCTCAAAGACCGGAGAAAAAGTATGGATGAAAAACGGCTTCATTGCATGCTCGTGCATGCCCCTAAATTAGATAATTGGTATAAACCACTCGGTGATTTTATATGGATTAATTACCTCCCCATAGGCATCTTCGCCTTGGCGGATAATCTTGTGGAACACGGTTACTCGTCACAAATTGTGCACCTGGGCATCGAGTGGATTGAAGACCACGCATTCGACCTTTCTGATTATGTAGGGAAGGTCCGTCCTAATGTCGTCGCCCTCTCCCTCCATTGGCACTATCAGGCCTACGACGTCATAAAGGTCGCCGAGGCGATCAAGGCCCGCTATCCGGATACCTTTATCTGCACCGGCGGTTTTACCGCCAGCTATTACCATCGGGAGATCCTGGAAGACTTTCCCTGCCTGGACGCCGTTATCCAGGGGGATGCGGAGGAGCCCCTCCTGAGATTGGTCAAACAGGTGACCAAGAACGACGCTGACTTACGGGATGTCCCCAACCTGACCTGGCGCTCCGACGGCAGGATTATAGAGAATGAAAGCTTCTATTGCGCCACGGAAGCGGATCTCAACGCCCTGCGCTTTACCAACCTCGCGCTCCTCAAAAACCACGAGACCTATGTCAATTACTTCGGGCACCCCTTTATGTGGAAAAAGAGCTTTTCCAAGGAAGCGAATTTCCACAAGCTCTCCATTGGTTCCAAGACCCTCCCCTTGTCGATCGGTCGGGGATGTCCCATGACGTGCACCTGGTGCGCCGGCAGCGCTCTCTCCCAGCGGTTCATCACCAGGCGCACCAAGCCCATCTATCGGTCGATCGATAATATATTGGAGTCCATCAAGGAGGCATTGGCATACGGCTATGAAACGATGTACGTGGTCTTCGATCCCTACCCTGACAGACAGGAATTCTTCATAGAACTCTTCGCCAAGATAAGAGAGAACAATATATCCTGCGAGATGGTCTTTGAGTGCCATGGCCTCCCCTCCAAGCCGTTCATGGATGCCTTCCATGCCACCTTTCCCCACAAGGAATCGTTTTTGTGCATCTCCCCGGAGACCGGATCCGAGCGGCTGAGAAAAATGCACAAACACACCTTTTATACCAACGAGGAGCTCTTGGAGTGCCTACACTATTTAAAGGACCTAGGGGTAAACGTCGAGGTCTTTTTTACCTACGGCATCCCCGGGGAAACCCCTGATGAGTTGTGGCAGACGATCAGACTCAAAAGATTTATTAAGAGGAAATTCAAGAATGTCCGCTGTATCAGGGTCCTCTCCATAGAAATGGAGCCGGGGTCCCCCTGGCACATGGATCCGCACAAGTACGGCATTGTTCATGATAGACCGCATTTCAGGGATTTTTACCGTGCGCATAGTTCAAAATATAATCAGACCTATTCGTCGCTGGGTTATTTCATCCCGAACTACTTCCCCCATACTAATGGGGTTACGAATATCGAAGCTTTTGAACAGGCCCTGCAACGGATAAAATGCAGGCATTTCTGCTTTCTCAGCCCCAATGCGAGAAAATCAGGCCCCGCATGGACTGGGCGTTTGTTCTGTAATGTTCTCGCCTTGATGGATAGGCTCAAACGAAAGGAAACGCCCAAAGATGAAACCGCATCGTTTTTGGGTGTATCTTGAAATAATAAAGTATAAAATAAATAACAGAAGGAGGTATCACTATGAAAAGAGGTAAGCAGTTTGTAACTTTGGCAGTTTGTTTGTCCCTTTGCTTGCTCCTTGCGTGGCCAATGCTTGCTCAGACGGCGGGAAAGGCCCCTTATAAGATCGGGGTCAACCTCGAGCTGACCGGTCCGTGGGCGGAGGTGACCAAGACCGTGAAGATGGCCATAGTCATGGAGGTGGAGCGGATCAATGCAATGGGTGGGGTTGACGGGCACCCCCTCGAGCTGATCATCGAGGACAACGGCTTCGATCTGGGCAGGGCCGCCGCCAACATGACCAAATTCTCCCGGGACAAGGAAATCCCGGTAGTGTTGGGCCCCTGGGAGGACCCCCTCCAGGCCACCACGAGGGCCATCGCCGAGCGGGAGGGGATCACCAATATCATCTTCTGTCCCTCCAACCCCATGGTTCGGGCCTTAAAGCAAAAATGGTCCTTCAACATCGCCCAGAGCGACATCATCGTCTCCCAAAACTTGGTGGACCTGTCTCTGGCCCGTGGGTATAAGACGATCCTGGTCTTTCCAGGCAATTGGCCCCTGGCCCTGAGCCTGGCCGACTATTTTAAACAATTCGGTGAGGCAAAAGGGCTCAAGGTCATCATTTCCCGGGAGACCCATGCGCCAAGCGACATCGATATGACCCCACAGCTCATCAAACTCAAGCCGATCATTGAGAAGGAAAAGGTGGATGCCTTCTATGCCTGTACAGGCGGCCCTCCAGGTCCCATCATCTGCAAAAACATGCGGACCCTTGGGATTAAGACCCCGATCATCGGGACGCACGCCTTTGGATTCGGTTTCATCATTGCCCTGGGGGGAGAGGCGATGGAGGGGGTGGAGTTCGGGGCCGGAAAGCCTGTGGTCCCTTACCAGCTCGATGAGGACGACCCGGTACGACCCGTCGTCATCGATTTCGACAAGCGTATGAAGGCGCGCTACGGGCAGGGACTTGATCCAATAGCAGGCCATGCCCACGATGCAATCTGGCTTGTCTATGATGCCCTGAAGAGATGTAACGGGGAGGTCACGAGGGCTGCATTCCGAGATGCCCTGGAAAATACCAAGGGGTTTACCGCGTGTCACGGTATTTATAACTACAGCCCTACGGATCACGATGGCCTGAGCAAAGAGGAAATGGTCTTTATCAGGATCGAAGGAGGCAAATTCAAGCGGATCACGTTCTGAGGGTTTGACTCAGAGTTGCACATAAGATATAACATGATCACGATTAAGGGGTGGGAGGATAGGAAGATCCGCTCACCCCTTTTGACCTTTTTATTCATTAAAGGGAGAGTGTCATGACCCCGTGGGTACATATCCCACAACTCCTTGCCGCCGGCATCACCATCGGAGCCATCTACGCCCTGGTTGCCCTGGGATTTGTCACCATTGTGCGGGCCTCCCAGATCATTAATTTTGCCCAGGGGGAGTTCGTCATGTTAGGGGGAGTCGTCACCTTCTTCTTTATCAAAGGGGCCGGGCTCCCCTTCCCCCTGGCAGCCCTGATGGCGGTGACGGCAGTCGTCATCATCGGTTTCCTCCTCCATCTGCTCGTGATCTATCCCCTGCGGAAGGCATCTGTCCTCATCCTCATCATGGCCACCGTGGGGGCATCCATGGTCCTCAGCAACACCAGTGCCCTCCTTTTCGGGACCTTACCCAAGGCCCTCCCCCCTTTCTCCGGCGAGCATCCCCTGGATATAGGGGGGATTCCCGTCGCCCCACAGAGCCTCTGGGTCATCGGCGCAACCTTTTTAGTGTTTCTCTTCCTCTATCTCCTCTCACACCGGACATTACTGGGAAAGGCCATGGAGGCCAGTTCAACTGATCCCTTGGGGGCTGATCTCGCGGGGATTGCTAGAAACCTCATGGTCTTCTTCGCCTTCGGTGTGAGCGCAGGGATGGGGGCCATTGCCGGGGTCCTTGTCACCCCTCTATTCTATACAAGCTATAACTCCGGGACATTACTGGGATTAAAGGGTTTTATCGCTGCGGTCTTGGGCGGCTGGGGAAAGAACAGCGGCGCAATCCTCGGCGGTTTTGTCTTGGGGGTTGTGGAATCCGTGAGTATCGCCTTCATCCCCTCGGGTTATAAGGATGGGGTGGCCTTTGTGGCCTTGCTGCTCATCCTCTATTTCAGGCCCAAAGGAATCTTGGGTTCACCCTATATCGATAGTCGCCGATGGTAACAGAGAACAAAAACGAATTTAAAAAGAGAGATCTCGTGTATACCGCGGGATTGTGGCTGATCTCCCTCATTTTGCCCGACCCCCACCTTCCCTATCGAAAGGAGTTTATCAAAAAAAGGGACTTCGTCTATCTGGGGGCCTTGCTGCTGCTCCCCCTGATCTTGTCTGATCCTCTCGTCTATCTCATGGTCTTGGCGGGGATCTACGCCATCTTGGCCCTGGGGTTGAGCCTTTTTTTAGGGTACGCTGGACAGATCTCGCTGGGACATGCCGCCTTTTTCGGAATCGGGACCTATACAACTGCCATCCTCACGACACGCTATGCCGTTCCCCCTGTCGGGGCCTTTTGGGCCTCAGCCCTGGCGGCTGCCGTCTTTGCCTACCTCATCGGCAAACCCATCCTCAAACTCAAGGGATACTTCTTGGCCCTCGCCACACTGGGATTCGGGGAGATCTTTTTGGTCATCGTCAAAGAAGCCCGTAACCTCACCGGCGGGGTAAGCGGGATTTTCAACATCCCGTGGTTCTCCGTTGCTGGATTTATCTTCAACACCTATCTCAAGCAATACTATCTGGTCTGGGGGGTGCTCATCGGGTTAGTCCTCTTTGCAAAAAACCTGGTGCGCTCCAAGATGGGCAGGTCCCTGTTGGCTGTTGCAGCGAGTGAAGATGCCGCCTCAAGCGTCGGTATCAATGTGGCTCAGGTGAAGGTAGGGGTCTTTGTGCTCAGCGCCGCCTTCGCCGGCCTTGCCGGCAGCCTCTTCGCCTGCATCATGTCCACAGCCAACCCCGAGGGCTTCAGCCTGGGATTGTCTGTTCTCATCGTCATGATGGTCATCATGGGGGGTATGGGCAACCTCTATGGCCCCATCTTCGCGGCCATCTTTCTCACCTGGCTGACGGACATGCTTGGGGGATATCAGGAATATAGTCTCCCCATCTTTGGGGTGATCCTGATCCTGCTGCTCATCTTTTTCCCCGATGGTGTCGGGACACGCCTGAATGCCCGATTGATATATCTCATTAGCTACTGGGGGAGAAAGAGGAGGAGAGAAAGGGTGGATATCTGATGGCACTGCTGTCCATCGATACGATAAGCAAGAGCTACGACGGCGTTCGTGCCCTGCATCGAATCTCTCTGAACGTTGACAAGGGGACCATTAAGGGGCTCATCGGTCCTAATGGGGCGGGCAAAACCACCCTCTTTCACCTGATCACCGGGGTTGAAAGACCCACAACGGGAACGATCTCCTTTCAGGGAATAGATATCACCTCCATGGAACCCCATGAGATCGCCCTCTTAGGGGTGGGAAGAACCTTTCAAACCCTCCAGGTCTTGGGAACAATGACCGTGGTGGAGAATATCTTGACCGGGATGCATACCCGGTTGAGGGGAGGTTTTCTCTCCTGTGGATTATGGCTCCCCTGGATACACAAAGGGGAAAAAGAGGCCTTGCAGAAGGCAAAGGAAATCTTAGAATTTCTCGGCCTGTTGGGGAGGTGGAAGTGGAACGCCGCCCAGCTCTCTTTCGGTCAACAGAAGATGCTTGAGTTCGGGAGGGCTTTGGCCATGCGGCCCAAGCTGCTACTGTTGGACGAGCCGGCTGCCGGGCTGACCCCTGCCGAGGTAAATAAACTCTCGGAAAAGATATGCCAGCTCAGGGAACAAGGGATCACTATCCTTGTCGTGGAACATCACATGGGGATGGTCATGGAGGTAGCGGATGAGGTCGCGGTGCTCCATAACGGTGAGATCATCGCCGAAGGAACGCCTGAGACGGTGAAAAATGATCCCCAGGTCATTGAGGCATACCTGCAAGGCAGAGGGATTAATGCTTAGGGTAAAAAAACTGATCGTCCATTACGGACCATTCATAGCACTCAACGAGATTTCATTGGAAGTGAAAGAAGGCGAGGTAGTTGCCCTCATCGGTCCCAACAAGGCGGGAAAGACCACCCTTCTGCTCACCCTCTCCGGCATCGTGGAGACGACCGAAGGGAGGGTCTTTTTCCAAGAAGAAGATGTCACCAACTTCGATCCCTATAAGATCGTATCCAGAGGGCTGGGGCATGTCCCCCAGGGACGCCATATCTTCCCCACCCTGTCCGTCTTCGATAACCTCATGATGGGGGCGTATATACGAAGGAAGGCCAGACAAGAGATACGGGAAGGCTTGGCGTGGACATATGAGCTCTTTCCTGTCCTCAAGGCACGGGGCAATCAGAGGGCGGGTACCCTGAGCGGGGGCGAACAGCAGATGTTGGCCATTGGCAGGGCCTTGATGGGGCGTCCCAAACTCCTGATGCTGGACGAACCATCATCAGGGCTTGCCCCTCGTTCTATCGATGAGATCTTTGCGGCATTTCAGGAGATCAACAGGCGGGGGCTGACCCTCTTCATTGTTGAACAGGAGATTCAACGGTCATTGGCCATCTCGCACCGTGGATATATCCTCCGCAATGGCCGTCTGACCAAAAAGGGGGCCTCATCGACACTCTTAGAGAGCCGGGAGGTGCAGGAACTCTGTTTTGGGTAGAAGGTGAAAAGGGAGAAAGGCAAATATTATTCCGCTGAACGGGGAGAGGCCTGTGCCGCCGAAGCAATGGCCTGGTTCAGAAAATCGAACCATTGCTGCTGGAGGGCGATCCTCCGTCTGGGAATAATGGTAATGGGAGCGAATCTGAGGGTAAAGGATTTCCCCTGCCGATCGCGGAAGGTGAGATTGAAGAGGATCGTGTCAGACCCATAATAATTGTCTCGGGTGAGGGAGATCTTATCCATGCTGGAAAAGGGGATTTTCAAATCGATCTTTTCACCGCCTTTTCCTTCGGGCACCTGAAAGAAAAACATTGCTCCTTCGATCCATAAGCGGCCCTTGCGTCTGGATCCTTTGACCGGGAGTCCCCCATAGTAATATGTTTTGCAAGGCTGAGGAGTCATCGTTCTCAAAATAACATAGCACTGACGACCTTCTGCGTCAATGGGGATTGGATGGTTTAATAATGTATGACGTAACTGCGCAGCAACTCTTGCAAAATAACATGTCGATTGTTACAGTAACAATACTATGAAACTTCGAGTAGGGGCTAATTGGGACATCGCATTTCTTGATGCAGTAAGGGGGACATCGGTGGATGCCCTCTTCGGCAAACTCCCCTTCGATATCGTGGGGGGGGCCAGGCCGGGTTTTGTCTTGCCGGACGTGGACCGTGATGATGTGGAACAATATATTCAGGCCTGTCATGAACGGGGCTTGGCATTCAGTTACCTGCTGAACGCCCCCTGTCTGGGAAACCTCCAATATTCCAAAAAGGGTTACGAACAGCTGATCGAGCTCCTGGAATGGATCGACCACGCCGGCGCCGACTCGGTCACCATCGGCATGCCGTATCTCATCGATCTGGTTAGGGAACGCTTCCCCCGCCTCAAGGTCAAGGTCTCCACCACAGCCAGGGTCAATACCGTCCGCAAGGCCCTGCAATACGAAGCAATGGGTGTCGAGGAGATCATCATCGATGAACACATCAACCGGGAGTTCAAGACCTTAGAAGCAATCAGGAAAACGGTGAAGTGCAACCTGGAACTGATCCTGAACAATATCTGTCTCTGGCAGTGTCCGTATAATTACGAGCACGTCAATCATGACGGCCACGCTTCCCGGGAAGGGGAGCAAGAGGATTACTGCTATCTTCAATATCCGGGGTACCTCTGCCTGTATAGAAAATTGACGGAGCCGGTGGAGCTTCTGAAATCCCCGTGGATCAGGCCCGAGGACGTCTCCTCGTATGAGGATCTGGGTTACGACAGCTTCAAGATCACCGAGCGGTTTAAGCGGACCCCCCTCCTGCTGGAGCATGTTCGGGCCTATGAAGAGCGGCGTTACGAAGGCAATCTCTTGGATCTCTTTACCCTCCCGCGGAAAGATGCGTTCACCCCCGTCCATCTGGAGTACTTTATCAAGCCTGAACATGTCAACATCATGAAGGTCTCGGAATTGGGGGATGTATTCGACTTAGAGGTGCGGGAACTCATTCAGATTGACAACAATAAGCTCAACGGCTTCCTTGAACACTTTAAGCGAAAGGACTGCAACCAGACCACGTGTGCTCAGTGCCGGTACTGCGACGGGGTTTTAAAAAAAGTGGCGGTAATGGACGAAGAGCGACTCAAGAAGGCCGCCCAAAAGGTCAAAGACTTTTCTGATAAGCTTATCTCAGGGGAGATCTTTGATATACCGAAGTCCCACGTTGTATTTCGCATCCCCCTTATCAAATCGCTGCTCAAAAAACTGCTCATATGGCGATTACGAAGAGAACAAGGCGCTCACCCCTAAGGAAATCGCGGCATGAGGTTTTTGTTAGTAGATCCACCCCATAAGATCTGGACCATTCTGAGGGCTTGGACACCCTCCCCGGGATGTCTGCAGCTCTTGGCCTACGTAGAACGGGAAGGGTTCGATATCGATTACATGGACTGCACGCTCAACGACAACCCATGGGGCGACCTTGAGGAAAAGGTCAGGAAGGAAAAACCGGAGGTGGTCGGCATCTCCGTCAACTGCACGGCCTTCATCTATGACGGGATGAACGCGGCCAGCCTCATCAAGGCCGCCAGCCCGCAATCGATCATCATCATAGGGGGGGAGCATCCCTCCTTTATAGCGGAAGAGACGCTCAGGGATTGTCCTGCCGTTGATTACATCTGCGTCGGAGAGGGGGAGGTGACGCTGGCGGAATTCCTGCGGGCCGTTGAGAAAAAGAAAGACCTCTCCAAGGTCTTGGGCCTTGCCTATCTCGATGAAAATGGAGCGTTTTGCTATACCGGCGACCGCCCCTTTATCGAGGATCTCGATATCCTTCCCATGCCTGCCTATCACCTTGCCAAGATGGATCATCCTTTTGTGGAGCTTCCCTCGGAAGGAAAGGGGAGCCTGGTGGTCAATTTTTCCAGGGGATGTACGTGGGACTGTACCTTCTGTACAGAATCGGCGTTTTATAAACGGACCTGGAGGAACCGGAGTCCCAAACTGATCGCTGATGAACTCGAGCTCCTCAAAGAAAAATACAACCGCCATATCTTCTATGTGGGAGACAATACCTTCAACGTCAAGAAGGAACAAGGCATCGGCTTCATTGAGGAAATGCTTAAGCGCAAGACAAATCAACACTTCTGGCTACAGTCCAGGGCTGATCTAGTGGTCAGGGATGAAGACCTCTTGGATGGCTATCGCGAGGCGGGTGTCTATCAGTTTATGATGGGGATCGAATATCACACGGACGCTGTGCTCAAAGACATCCGAAAGCGCCAGTCAACGGAACAGGCCCGTAAAGCCATGGAGCTCCTGAAGAAACATGGGCTGATGGTCATGGCGACCCTCCTCATCGGTCACTGGGAAGAGACGGAAGAAGATCGCGATGCCTTTTTAAAATTCTTCAGGAAATATGTGGATCACTTCGGTCTCAACCTGATCACCCCTCTTCCCGGAACGCCCTTTTTCGACAAGATGAAGGAATTGGGGAGGATCGAGGACTGGAATTACCGTAATTTCGACTATATCCACGCTGTTATGGCGACCAAAGAGGCGGATCACCTGGAACAGGTGAACATCATTTATAAAGACATCATGAGGCGTTACTATTGGCGCCCGAGGGAGTTATTGAAGCTGTTCTCTTCCAATCCGATCTTGAGGCGTCACCATCGATATTACATCACCAAGGTAGCCTTTAATATCATGATGCATGAGATCTTTGGGACGCCGATGTGGGTGCAGCCGAACTACCAAGAGTATACAGACTACCTGGTAGAGCGCGGGGACGCCTTACCCGAAGCGCTGACGGCTGCGGCCAAATAGGTGAAGCGTTCCCTGTGTAGGGCGATCCGCCTTTTGACATGAGGACACTACGGGAAAAACAAACGTGAAAAAGCTTCAGTATCTCCTACCCCATTCTTAATTGCAAAGGGGTTGACTCCTCCCTGTCCTGAACGTTATGGTAAGCCGTTACAAAATCAGCAGAAGGGATTCGTATGCCCATAAAACGTGAACGGCTTGTCCCTGAGGGACTCCTCCTGCTCAGAAACAATATCCTCACCAAGGGGAACATCTTCGGCTCCTCTGCCAAGGCCAAGTGGGCCTCAGACCTGGGGCTCTCCTCCCAAGGGGAAACGCTATTCTTCGCCGGCTGCGGATATCAGTTCCTGGACGGGGCCGAGGCCACCCTCTCAGCGGTGAGGGCCTTGGACAAACGGGGCCTGGCCTGGGAGAGGACCCTCGGGATGACTTCCTTCCTCAATAAACTGGGAATCAACCTGGGAGAGCTCTACGGCAAGCTCACCCACCGCGCCCGCCTCTCCGACAACCCCCTGCGCAATGCCGTCGAGGTGCTGCAAGGGATGGATATAGCGCCCGGCTATCTCGCTGAAGAGGAACCCTGCTGTGCCGCCCCTCTCTACTACGCCGGTTTCCAGGAGGAATTCGGTGACCGTGCTGTCGAAACGCAGAGGCAATTGCAAGCAAGGGGCATTAAAAAGGTTATCAGTATGGTCCCCTCCTGCACCTATACCCTGCGGGAGCTTTTTCCCCGCTTCCTAACGGAATGGGAGGTAGAGGTCAGCCACTTCCTGGAGGTGGTGTGGGAGCGGATACAACAGGGGATGCAGTTCCGTCTCCCCCTGGAGATCACCGTCACCTACCACGACCCCTGCGTCCTGTCCAGGAACCTCGGCCTGATTGAGGAACCCCGGGAGATCCTCCGCTCTATCGAAGGGGTGGATTTTGCCGATGTCGAACGTAACAAAGAGGAGTGGTCTACCTGCTGCGGCGGTGGAGGGGGATTTGAGGTGATCTTCCCCGAGGTGAGTCACATCCTGGCTGTCAACAGGGTAAAGGAGCTCCTGGCGACCGGGGCGTCGGTCATCGTTACCTCCTGCCCTGGGTGTCTCATCCAGCTCAGGGAGGGGGTCAAGGAGCTGAAGGAAGAAGGGGTGCAGGTCATGGATATGGCCCAGCTGCTCCGCAACGCCCTGCCGGAGAAATAGGATGTCCAAACTCAGAGCGTACAAAAAGAGGTTACAAGAGGCTGCTCGTGATCCACAGATCAGCATAGCCCTGGAGCGGGCTATTGCGAGCTACCGCAAAAATGTCGATGAGGCCCTCAAAAAATTCCCCCATACCCTGAAAATGGCCGAGGAGGTCAGGCAGATCAAGGAAGAGTCCATCTCCCGATTAGGGGATCTCGTAGAGCAGGCATGTGAGGCCATCCGCGAGAACAAGGGCGAGGCCTTTGTAGCCCGCACCCCTGATGAGGCCCTGGAGATCATCGATGGGATCGTGGGTTCCGGCAAGCTCATCGTCAAGGGGAAAAGCCTGACCGGGGAGGAGATAGACCTGCGGGAACACCTCGAAGAACGGGGGAACGAGGTCTACGAGACCGACCTGGGAGAATATATCGTCCAGCTGCTGGGGATCAAGCCCATGCACCTCCTTGCCCCGGCAATCCATGTCCCCAAGGAAGAGGTGGCTAAACTCTTGAGCAAGGTTACCGGCAAGGACATCCCCCCCGATATCCAGGCCGAGGTGGCGACGGTGAGGGAGATCCTGCGGGATAAGTTCTTTCGCGCCCAGGTGGGGATGAGCGGGGCCAACGTGGTGGCAGCGGACACCGGCACCCTCTTTCAGATAGAGAACGAGGGCAACATCCGCCTGTCCAGCGCTGCCCCTCCGGTCTACATCGCCCTCGTAGGTATGGAAAAGGTGGTTCCGACCATCGAGGATGCCTTTAAGGTGGCGGAGGTTACGTGGCGATACGCCGGCTATACCGTCCCGGCCTACCTCAACCTCGTCTCCGGCCCCAGCAAGACCGGCGACATTGAGAAGGTCACCACCTACGGGGCCCACGGCCCCAAGGAGATGTACGTAATCTTTCTGGACGCCGGTCGCAGCCAGCTCGCCCAAGACCCCGTCTTCCAAGAGGCGCTTTACTGCCTGCGATGCGGCGGCTGTCTCTATGAATGCCCCCTCTTCGCCGTGACTGCCGGTCGCTTTGGCGACAAATACTTCGGCGGCATCGGCGCCATCTGGACCGCCTTTGTCACCGGCGATCTCGCCAAGGCCGCCCCGCTGACCTATTCCTGCCTCAGCTGCGGGCGCTGCAAGGTGCGCTGCCCCGTAGAGATCGACGCCCCCCAGATGTGCCTCGAGCTAAGGAAGAGGATCGCCGAGGGATCGTAATTCCCTGATGGACAAAAAGGTATTCGTGCGCCGCAGCTTCGCCGCCATTGCGCAAAGCTATGACCTGCTGAACACCCTGCTCAGCTTCGGCCTGGATGCGTGGTGGCGGCACGAGGCGATCAAGGCCCTGGGGCTCTCAGGCCAGGGGCTTGTGTTGGATGCCTGCGCCGGAACCATGCGGCTGGGGAGGGGTATCTTGCGCCGCTCGCCAGGGACGCAGGTAGTGGCCCTCGACTTCTCTCTCGTTATGTTGGGGCGAGGGAAAAAGATGGTACAAGGCGCTGCCATCACTCCGCTATGTGGTGACGCCGAATTACTCCCCTTTCGGGTAGGGACCTTCGATTGTGCCATTGTCGGCTTCGGGATCAGGAATCTGGTGAATCCCCGCACAGGGATCGAGGAGCTGTTCCGGGTCTTAAAAAAGGGAGGAAGATTGGTGATTCTGGAGTTCGGCAGACCTACGTTTCCCGGGTTCAAGGATATATATCAGTGGTACCTTTCGCGCTTCATCCCCTGGGCAGGGGGGCTTATGTCCGGCCACAAGGAGGTCTACCGATATCTGCACGACTCTATCATGGCCTTTTCTGAAGAATATGACGTGATGGCCGCAATGAAGCAAGCAGGCTTCTCCGCCGTTCGTTATCGAAAACTCACCGGCGGCATCGCCAACCTGTATATGGGGGAAAACTATAATCCGCCTTAAAAACACGGTTGTAGTATTCACCAATTTCGACATCACAACTATTCTTGACAAACCTATTGATTTCATTTCATAATTCCGATGTGAATTCCGTTTTGCTGCAATATAAAGTTGCTTATACGCCGTATAATATTAGGTTATATGGGTAAAATAATGAGAATTATATTTATCTTTGTTTGTATCCTGCTGTTTTCGTTATCTTATGCGCAGGAAGTAACAATTTCTGATGAGATCCTGGGGTTTAGGGATAGAAATGAATTTGTAGAGCATGTAGTTATTGAGTATGACAAAAAAGTTTATAGAGATTATGCTGCAGAGCTTTTTGAAGAATTCAAAAACAACAGAAGCACAAAGACTTGGTTAGCACTATATAAATATCGTACTTTTACTGACGCTTCTGGAACAATAGAGTTTTATAATTATTGCTATCAAGCGTTAAAAAGAGAACCGTTAGTATATTATTCAAGATATATGGAGGGTGATGATGAAGCCATCCATCTCATGGAGAGTGCTTTGTCACACGATTTTTCTGCTTTTGATAGCCAATGGAAACTTGGAAAGAAAACAATACGATCTGTTTTTGAAACTTCCTTAACGGAAACATTAAAACATAAACCAAGTGATGGTGAAAAAAGGAAACGGCATGATGCATATATAAAATTTTTTATTGGAAAACTTAAAGAATGGGATGAGATATTCAAATATTACTAACGGCCACGTAACAGGGCACCCAAGTGGACGCTAAAAGCGCCACTTGATGTTAATGTTAGATCACATAAAACAAGGAAAGAAAAAACTATGATAAAGAAGATCATCTTTGGGCTCATGTGGTTTTTGATCATATTTATCGTGAGCTATGTAGGCACAGGGGTTATCTTTCTTTTACTTATTTTAGCCCCTGAAACAAATCAGGTAAAATATGAAGCTGCCCGGACGTTCAAAGACGCCTATATGATATTTTTTCTTGCTGGCTCCTTATTCCTTGCAATCCTCGGGACAGTTACCGGCATATTGCCCGGCACAAAAAAGAAATCTAGCTCACAAAAGAAGGTCCTCAAGAAAAAATAACATTCATATTAAAAAAAGCGTATAATTTAAGGAGAAACTTATTCCATTGATCGGCCTATGAAATCTGTGACAAGCAATCTTGGAACTAACATGCATACCGAAACAGAAAAGATTCGCATTCTGGGCATAGCATATACCCATTTTAACCTGGGTGATGAGGGAGATCTGTATATCACTGAAGCAGGTCTCCCCTTTGCTGCATGCCTCTTCCCTGAAAACCATTGGTCAGACAAGGAGTGGTTTGCTCAACATTCCGAGCGGCTTTCGGGCACAAGCAGCCTTTTCAGAGCAACGACAAAGAAGATCAACGACAGGCAGAAGGACATCGTCATAAAATGGAACCGCATGGGGCAGGAGATACCGGGCGAGGCAGAGTTTATGAATGCGGAATTCAACAGCCCTTTCGAGGAATTCTCCCTTGTTATGGATCTCAGGGATACCCTGAAGACGGCAGATCGCACAGTGTTCACACAGAAACCATTGGCGATATTCGTCCCCGCAACGCGGGTGGAGCTCTGGCGCACCGGAAGAAAAGAGTACATGATGCAGGCCAAGATCGACAAGCACGTAGAGATCGAGCTCGACATGCACCGGCTGTACGCCGTGATATACGAATGGATCAAGGGAATCGATGCTGCTCAGGCGTGCGAACAGGGGATTGTTGACGACGATCAGATGGTATCGCTCACCCTTTCAGCGTACGAACGAATAGAGAGACACGGGTTCGAGGTTCTCGATAGGAAGCCTCACCACGTCATCGTGAGACCCCAGAAAAACGGAGAACTCAGGAAAAACAAGGGAGGGGATACCCTCTACTCCCTGGTCGATTATGAACTCCTCACCCGCACCCCGGAACACGACAAAGAGGTCAAACAGGAGAAGCGAAGCGATTATCTCCGGAAACAGCGGGATAGATTCGTCATCAAAACGCCCACCGTCCTCCCCTCACACCTCCATTACATGAACATATTCGGGGTGGGATATATCTACGGCCGTACCCAGAGCACCGACGGAGAGCTCTGGGTCGTAGGGAGAGACCCCGAACTTTTCGATTACTTCCTGCCCGAACGGTGGGAAAAGGCACTCCGCACGCGGCTCTCGGCGTTCCATGAGATATTCCATACCGTGACAAAAGACAATATCAACCTGGTATGGAAGGTGTCTCGCGTGGGGATCATACCTGCCATGGATCCCTTCAAGGAACATGAACGGGAGATCATTGAGTTCGGCTACAACAGCCCCTTTGAGGAAGTGGCCTTGGCAGTAAAACTGGACAAGGGGGGTGTCCCAAGCATCTACCCGCGGGCGATATACATGACCGGGTCACAGACCGAGATATCGGGGTTTCTCTTTGAGAACCGCAGATATGAAACGCACAAACACCTGGAAACCCCTGAGGGGAAACCTATTTTGAGAAGTGACCACGCCTATATCATCATCTGGGGATATTGGAACGGCCCGGACGACATGCTGGCCGCGCGAGACGGTGACTATTTCGAGGGGGTGAATGCCTTGCGCGCATGGAGGGAGGGGATCATAACTGAGGAAGAGTATGTCAGCCTCATGGAACGTATCCGGGAAAAAATGAGGGCCCTAGCAGTAGAAGATCTTAACCTCCGGGGGTCTCATATTCTCCTTTCACGGCGATTTAGCACCGGGGAGCTCATACGTGATGGGAACGACTCCCTCGAAACCCGGATCTGCAACTTTGAACTGCTTCGGATGTCTGAAGGATGGAAAGAATAAGCAATACCCTTACCAGGCATAACGTCAGGATACTGAAGCAAGAGGACAAAAATGGACCCAATATATAAAGACATCATTGCCTTTCACGGGCATAGCTGTCCCGGGCTGGCAATTGGTTATCGGATGACAAAGGCAGCGCTCGATTTTCTGTCGGAATCGCGATCGGCGGATGAGGAATTGGTGGCGATTGTTGAGAACAACGCCTGTGGGGTGGATGCCTTGCAGTATCTCTCCGGCTGCACATTCGGCAAGGGCAACCTCATCTTCAAAGACTACGGGAAGCATGTCTACACGCTGTATGATCGAAAGACAAAAAAAGGCGTACGTGTTTGCTTCAAGGACCGCGCTGTCCCTGAAGCGATGAGAAAGGATAGAGACCAACTCATCGACTGGCTTCTGTCCGCACCGGAGGAGGAGATTGTATCGTTGAAAGAAGTGCAGATCGATGAACCTGAACCTGCTCGAATCATGAAAACCGTGATCTGCGAGTTCTGCGGGGAGGGCGTGATGGAGACGCGGACCAGAAAGATCAAAGGCAAAACAGCTTGCATCCCCTGTGCGGAGAAGATTGAGGGTAAGTAGCTCCTCATAGGAGTGGCTGAGCGTGCAAAATCTACAGGGCAAATATGTACTGCTGACCGGCGGATCTCGTGGCATCGGTCCATTCATCGCCGAGGCTTTAGCAAAAAGGGGTGCACACATCGCCCTCGCTGCCCGTTCGGAAGAGGCGTTGCGCCGCACGGCCAGTTCGCTGCGAGCATATGGCGTGCAGACAATCATCTGCCCCGTCGATCTCGCGCAGGCCCAGCAGCGGCACGACCTTATTCGCACCGTCCTGGACGAGTTCGGCTGCATCGATATCCTGGTCAACAATGCAGGGCTGGAGACCGAAGGGTCTTTCCTACGCCTGTCCTGGGAGGCGATCCGTGAGACGATTGAGGTGAACCTTGCGGCCCCGATGGCACTGACATACCACGTGCTCCCTCACATGCTGGATCGAAAGGGGGGGCATATCGTTAATATTGCCTCCATCGGCGCGAAGAGCGGAACCCCTTACGACGCGGTGTACTGCGGGACCAAGGCTGGCTTGACAGAATGGACGCGAGGGCTGCGCCTGGAGTTGATGGGGACGGGCGTGTGCTTTTCAACGATCTTTCCGGGGTACGTCACAGAGACAGGGATGTTCGCGAGGTTTGACATAATGCCCCCCTGGATCATCGGATCGTGCACCCCCATACAGGTCGCCCGTGCCGTGGTCCGCGCTGTTGAACGCAGGAAACAAGAGGTGATCGTCAATTCTCGCCCGCTGCGTCCTGCGTACGCGTTGGCCGAGTTGTTTCCTACAATGAGAGACCGGCTCATGCACCTGCTGGGAGTAGTGAGCTTCCAGCGCAGAAAGGTGGGAGAGTGAGTAGGCTTGGACGAAGTGAAGGGGACGCGGAGTGAAGGGGAGTGAAGGGAACGTAGTTAAATAACAAACTTCAAAATGAATCTTGACTACATGTTAATTTACACGTATAATATACGTGTAAAACCCTCGGAGGAATCACCATGCAGAAGAAATTGACCATAACCATCGATGAAGAAGTTTATCACGGGCTCCACGAGGTCATCGGGCCAAGGAAAATCAGCAAATTCGTCGAAGAGTTGGTCCGCCCGCATGTAGTCAAGCATGATCTCGAATCCGCATACGAAGAAATGTCTCAAGACGGCGTTCGCGAAAAAGAAGCCCTTGAATGGTCTGAGGCTACCTTTGGAGACAGCGGTCATGAAAAGAGCTGAGGTGTGGTGGGTTAATTTTGATCCTTCAGTGGGTGGAGAAATCCGCAAAAAGCGTCCAGCCGTTATTGTCAGTAATGATGCCTCCAATAAATTCCTGAATAGAGTTCAGGTCGTTCCCCTCACGAGCAATATCGATCGCCTCTATCCTAGTGAGGCCTATATCACACTCAATGGAAAGCGTAACAAAGCCATGGCCGATCAATTGGCGACCGTAAGTAAATTGCGTTTATTTGATAGGACCGGCGTTCTTTCGGCAGATGACATGCACAGGGTTGGGGAGGCTATTAAAATCCAGCTCGATCTTACATAGAAGTCTAACCTCTCACGCTAACGGGGGCCGCAGGCCTCAATCACCAAGCAATCCATCAACAAAGGATAGAACTGACAATCTTTATCAAGGAGGTGGCATCATGAAATCCTTAGTAATCTTTTTTTCTGTGTGTTTGATACTATGCGGTAGTAATGCCACGCGTGCTGATGACGGTTTTTTTGATTTGTCACCGGCAAAGATTGAAGAGGCTATCCAATATGGAAAAACCGCCGATTATAAGATGAACGAATTCGGCGGATACGACCTCGGACTCAATAAATTTTCCTTGGGGGATAAAACCGGCTATCTCGATCTCCTCACTCCGTTTGTGAGAATCGCCGGCCTGTCTCTCAAAATGAAGGGTTCGGGGAAACCGCTCTCCTTTGAAGAGGCTCAAGAACGGAGTAAAAAGCCGGTCGAATTACGGGTCTTTCTTTACGTTAAGAAAAAAGACTTAAAGGATCCCATGCAATGTCTTATAAAAACGAGTACAGATGAGTTAGACATCAGTGACATGGTTATGGAATTTAGCATGTGCGATGATAAGACCGGTGACTGTGTGAGATCACTTGCCTACCTCTTTCCTGTCATAGACTTGAGCAAAGAGCAAATGTTCCACATCATACTGAAAGAGGAAAAACTCGGAGAAAAAAGGGTTGACATCAAAACCAGCCAGATCAAATAAGCGCTTGAACAAAAAAGCCAAGGAGGATGAACAATGGAAATTTTCGGTATTGCAATATTCGGGTTCACATTAATTGGCGTGGTGATCGGGATCATCATTAGTCTCCTGATCGGTGCTCTCGTTGTACATTTTGCTGCGAAGCTGTCGGGAGTAAAAGATGCAACCTTCGGCAAGGCCATAACTATTTGTCTCGCCGCTATAGTTATTGAAATACTGATTGCCCTCGTATTTTCAGTAGTGCCGGTCCTCGGCACGATAGCAGGTTTCCTGGTTGGTCTCCTCTTAACACTGCTTATTATAAAAAGCGTTTATAACACGGGCTGGGGCAGGGCCTTAGTAGTATGGATTATGCAGTGGGTAGTGCTCGTTATCGCCGGCTTGGTCATGGCTGTTTTGGCCGGCATATTGGCGCTGTGATTTATTAATGAAACCATATTCCCGATGACATTTTGCAAGACTGGGTAAAAAGCAATTATGAATTTTGACATTCATACAAAAGAAGGTATGGTCTTTTCCAAAACGGGGAGGGTACAGGACGATTTTTATGTTTTAGGCCATACCTGGATGCCCTCCTACCTCTTGGACGGAGAGCGGCCGGTCCTCTTTGAGGCCGGCCTGACCTGCCTGGGGAGGATCTATGAGGAAGCCATTCGGTCGGTGTTGGGGAATCGCCAACCTGAGATCCTCTTTCTCACCCATGTCCACTACGAACACTGCGGGGCGACCTCATATCTCAAGAAGGTCTTTCCTGCTCTCAAGGTAGGTGCTTCACCACAGGCGGCCCAGATCATTAAGCGTCCCAACGCCCAGCGACTGATGAGGACCTTAAACCAGAATGCGGCCTCCCTCGTAACAGGGGTAGACAAAAACAAATTGTTGCAAGAACCCTTCAAACCCTTTGATATAGACGTGATGCTGACAGATGGGCAGGTGATACAACTGGAGGAAGGGCTGTCCGTTCAGGTCTTTGCAACCCCAGGCCATACGCGGGATCTGTTGAGCTACTATATACCTGAAAAGCGAATTCTTGTCGCCACTGAGGCGGTTGGGTGTGCTGACAGCACCGGTCACATCGTTGCAGAGTTTCTCGTTGACTATGAAAGCTATCTGGCTGGTCTGAAGCGCCTGGGCGCTTTGGACGTAGCAGTCTTATGCCAGGGACACCACTTTGTTTTTATCGGTGAGGCGGTGAAGGACTTTTTTGCCCGTTCGATTGAATCGGCCAAGCGATTTAAGACCAGGGTAGAAGAACTGTTG
>Ga0315537_1000319_pt1 | contig 36634 bp, 37 predicted proteins | sample SalMarSW160270MG_FD_203091 | JGI IMG/M metagenome (GOLD analysis project Ga0315537, IMG submission 203091) | Salt marsh sediment microbial communities from the Plum Island Ecosystem LTER, Massachusetts, United States - Salt Marsh Sediment SW1602-70 ... | reverse complement strand
TTTTTCACAGTGTGCTTACAGCCCGAAGCGGGTAAAGCTGGTACAACAGGAAGGAATTACTTTGAGGTGAGCAAATTACCTTCGGGCAATGCGGGATTTGAACCCACGACCTCTGGCTCCGGAGGCCAGCGCTCTATCCAGCTGAGCTAATTGCCCTTGCTTTTCTATTTAAGATACAGCGATTATTCGGGTACTACAAATAAAATCTACGGGTTCGGTAGACTGTCTTTTTGCATTTAACGAGAAGGATGGTTTCGGGGCTGTTCATATTGTAAATGAGGTTGTTGTATAGGAGGTCAACGAGCAGGTGTATTCTCAGACCCTTTTCACCGTTATTGAGTGCGGGGTGGTGGGGCAGTTTGCTTCACAGATGCCGCATCCAGTACATAAGTCATTGTCCATAATGGGATAACGCAGTATAGTTTCTACACCGTTTACCATCTTCATCTTCTCCGATACCTTGATCGCCTTATCCGGAACAGGACAAAACTCCTCGCACACAAGGCAGTTCGTATCCTCGGCAAAGACAACACAGCGCTTTTCATCAATCGCAGCAATGCCGATAACCGCATGCTGCTTTTCTGCGAGTGTCTGTTTTGGTATAGCGAAGTTCGGGCAGACGAGCTGGCACACCTGGCAGTTGTAGTCGCAGCCAAACTCTTCGAATGCGAGATGCGGTGTGAACACACCGTTGAACCCGCCCTTAAGCCCCGAGATCTTGATGATTTTGTTCGGGCAGCTCTGCACACATTGAAAACAGCGCAGGCAGCGCTGAACAAACAGGTTGTCGTCTGTGACGCCGGGCGGCCGTAACAGCTTCATTCGATCTGAAGGCCATGAAAAATATAACTGGCTACCGGTTGCGATACGGGTGCCTTCCGGTACCGGTATGCCTCTTTTTCCCCTGCCAGAAAGGGTGAGGAGTGTGCCGGTGATAAGCCCGCCTGCAAAAAGCGCCCCTTGTACCAGAAGAGCGCGACGGGTTTCATCAGTATAATGCTTTCTGGCATGGTGGGTGACGGCAAATTGGAATCCGGAAGCCGGGCACCGGGCCTCGTACTCAAAGCAGAGTATACATTGGTGGTCGATCACTGTTTTCGAGCGGTATTCGGCGGCATTCATCGGACACGTGTCGCACAGGCCGCATGCAGAGCATTTGTTTATTAAAAGTTTGAATACGGACACTTTTGCCAGAAGGCCGTACAGTGCGCCGAGCGGGCATATGTACGAGCACCAGAATCTACGTGAGAACAGGGACGCCACAACGAGAAGCCCAACAAATATAATACCGAGGAGCGAAAGTGAAAAAATCCTGATGATCCATACGTTCGGATGGAAGAACTGCAGTACGGGCGGTGTGTAAAATACTGCAACGAGCAGGGCGCCGAGAATGAACCATGAAGGAGGATAGAGCGCAAATCGATGTGCAAATGTTGTGAGCGACCGGTCTTGGAACAGCCGTTTCTGTATCACTTTGCGCAGCGGTTTGATGCAGAGATCAAGTATTTCGATGAGTGTTCCGAGGGGGCAGATCCATCCGCAGAAGAACCGTCCGAAAATAACGGTAAGGGCCAGTATGCCTGCCATGCCAAAAAAGTAATCCCACTCGATTTGGAGATGGGTGAGCAGGATGAGAGGATCGGTCTTGAGAAACGGGTTTTCACCCGGCCAGAAGGGGTTGAGTGAGCGGATGAATATGAAGAGAAAAAGGCCAAAGAAGAGTGCCTGCGAAAGTATTCGAAGCTGCTTGAGCGTTCTGAAACCCTGTGTTCTGTTTATCATATACATGTGCCAACAATACAAGGGTATTCTTGATCAATATGTTCCGATTGCAGCTACTTCCTCGATCTTGTTTCCGGAAATGACCTTCGATGCGTGAACTGGAAGATTCCGGTGCGGGCGCTTTTTAGTACACTAGAGCGATACTGTGTGTGAACTGAAGCCTTCTATTTTTCCGATACCCTTCTGGTATGCCTTTGCGATATACCCGATACTGCGCGGGTTTTTGTTGAACAGCACTGCGGCAGAGGCATCTGCGCTTACAATATCGGGTGAAGCGATTATCGTATCGAGCCGGTTCAGGTAATCGGTACTGCCTCCTGTCGGTCCATTTTTGAGCATTATGTTCGTGGCATCGATAATGGTAAGATGGCTTTTAACCCCCATGTTGATATCGGAGATGGACTCGTGTATGTGCCAGTGCCACTTGCCGCGGTTATCGCCGGTTATTCCCATGAGATTTTTCATGCCCAGCGTGAGACCTGCCGATGAATGGTGTTTGGCAACGGGTACATTGATGAATACGTCTGATTCGAGCACGTATCTATTGACCGTCGTCTCGTTCAGGACTTCCGCACCGTCTATGGAGATTTTTTTATACAACTTTTCCGTCACATCGTTGACATACAGTACTTTTGCGCCGGCGGATTTCGCGGCCTTTTCAATGCCGGAATTTACGTACGTAAGTTTCGGGTTGTTGCAGGTCCGGTCGAACAAGTACACCTTCGATGCAAGGGCCTGGAAGCAGAGATGCACTATGGTGCGTACGACGACCGGATCGGTTGTTGCCTTCAGCTCCGGGGGAGAGTTCCAGGCGATGTTCGGCTTTACCACCACGGTATCGCCCGGTTTCACATACCTGTTGATTCCGCCGACGAGACGGACCGCTTCGGCGGTTGCACGTTCATAATCAGCTCCCTTTGCGATCCCTACATCATAACCGGAAAGGCTCTCGGGAAAAAGCCTTCGTGCGGTCAGATAGAAACCGGTACCCAGGGCTGCTTTCAGGAAATCTCTTCTTTTCATAGATTTACAAATATACCATATCCATGATTAAAAGTAAAAATAATAATATTATAATTTTGATATGGCTTCATCATTCTAGTTTTATAACATAAATTGTAGTTTTATTACTCAAAAAACATGCCGCATCCACGGCCTTTTGATTGACACCTGTGGAGCAGAAGGGTATCGTATGTGTTGAAGTGGTTTACAATTATGAAGAAAACCGATGTCGTGGGATATTGTTAGTTCTCCTGTTTTCATACAGGCAGGACAAACCGATCCCGCCGTTCTGGAGAAAAGAGAAAGGAGATTCCATGCAGTACAAACCGCTATACAATGGAAAGAAACTGCCGGTAATAGGGCTCGGCACCTGGAAGATAGGGGGCCAGATGACACCGGATTACTCCCATGACGGGGAGGCTGTCGCTCTCGTACGGAAGGCGATAGAGATGGGGTATTCACATATCGATACTGCGCAGATGTACGGCGGCGGGCATACTGAGGAGGTTGTCGGCAGGGCGATAAAGCCCTTCAACCGGGATGATCTGTTCATCACCACGAAGATCTGGAGCAACAATCTCAGGTATGATGATGTGCTGCGCGAGTTCGATACGAGCCTGAAAAAATTGGACACCGATTACGTTGATCTGTTTCTCATTCACTGGCCGAATCCGACCATTCCCCTGAAGGAGACATTCAGGGCATTCAATGAAATTGTAAAAAGTGGTCGTGTAAAATACGTAGGTGTGAGCAATTTCGGCATTAAACAGCTTAAGAAGGCGCAAGCTCTCTCAGATATTCCGATTGCAGCAAACCAGGTGGAATACAGCATTCTGACCCGCGACCCTGAAAGAACCGGACTGCTGGATTACTGTAGAGAAAATAAAATAATTCTTACCGCCTATGAACCGCTCGGGAAGGGCAGGGTGTTTTACAACGGGGATCTGCAGCGTATAGCCGCGGCAAGTGGTGAAACCCCTGCCCGGCTCGCCCTGTGCTGGCTCATCAGGAAGCCCGGAGTGATCACCATACCCATGTCCTCAAAGGTGGAGCACCTGAGTGAGAATCTAAAGGCCGCCGACCTTGATCTACCGGCGGAAATCATGGAGAAACTTGATGGGCTGGGACATGTATAGGTGACGGCGTTTTTATGCACCGTTCTCTGATATTGTATGCCATACAAGCTGGCCGCATGCCGCCGCAATATCGTTTCCACGCCTGTACCGCTCGCTGACACGAACCCCGGAAGCTGAGAGTATTTGCTTGAATGCCATGATCCTCCCTGCTGTCGGGGTCTGAAACGTTTGAAAAGCAGATGCCTGAGGAGGAGGAGCCTGGACCTTGCGTGGGCCGCTTCTGTTGTACCTGATGATATTTATGTGGGCGTTTGCATCCCGGGCAAACCGGGCAAGGGCATCGGCATCCTCTTCTGAATCATTGACGCCGGACATAAGGGTATACTCCAGGGTCACACGCCGCTTTGTCTTTTCATGATAGTGCTGAACTGCCTTCTTCAACCTGGCAAGGTTGTTTGCAGGTGATAACGGGATGATAGTCTTCCTCTTTTTTTCAAATATCGAACCGATGGATACGGCGAGTCTCGGCCTCAGCCCGGAATCGGCAAGGTCGTATATCTTTTTCACGATGCCGCAGGTGGACACAGTGATGCGCCTTGGAGAGAATCCCGACTCCATTAAAAGACCGATGCTCTTCAAAACTTCATCATAATTTAAAAGGGGTTCACCCATTCCCATAAACAGAATGCTGTCGGGTTTTCCGTAAAGCCTCTCGAGCGAAAGAACCTGATTGACGATCTCGCCTGACCAGAGATTCCTGGCCAATCCTCGAGCTCCTGTTGCGCAGTAGGCACACCCGACGGCACACCCTATCTGGCTCGAGATGCAGAAAGACATCCAGCCCCTTTTATCCCTGAGAACAACAACCTCTATACCCATTCCATCCTCTGTAATGAACAGGTGCTTTTCTGTTTTCCCATCCGCCGAAACGGATGAATCCAAGGTTGTGTAATATCGGAGTGTAAAATCGGAGGAGAGCTGCTGCCGAAGCTCCTTCGGAATGTCCGACATCAGTGAAAAGCTCTCTATCTGTCTTTGATACACCCAGGTAAATAGCTGTTTTGCATGAAACGTCCTGAAACTTTTCGATTCGACATATGCGGCAATTTCAGCGCTTGATAATCCAATGAAGGATTTGCTGCTGAGGTGGTTTTGTATTGATGTTTTTTCGGACATGGATCTAGCGGCTTCTTCCGGTCAGGAGTTTGAGCCTGTTTTTCAGATCTTTGTTCTGGATTCCTTTTTTCAATGCCTCGCTGATTATTTCCCTGGCTTTATCCCTGTCACCCAGAGACTGGTAGCATTCTGAGAGGAGTATGGTAAGCTGGTAATTCAGACCGGAAAGGTTTTTCAGCTGGTTGAGGTTTTGTATAGCCGCATCGAAGTTGTTCTCCATTTTGTCTAACATGCTCAACCCGAGAATTGCGTAGTAATCGAAATCCTGCTCGATAGCCTTTTTATAGTAGAACCGGGCGGTTTCGGCGTTTCCGAGGTTTCGATACGCATCACCGAGCCTCGTGAGGATTTTTTTGTTCTGCGGATCTGATTTTAAAATCTTCCGCCAGTAATCCGCTGCCTTTTCATACTCGTGCAGGCCCCTGTAAGAATCCGCAAGGCCGTACAGCGCATAGAAGTTGTTTTCTTCTTTTTCAAGCGCCTTGTAAAAGAATTTGAGCGCTTCATTGTACAGCTTCATTTTTCGGTAGCAATTTCCTGTGCTCGTCAGGACAATGACATCATCATGCTGAATTTCAATGAGCTGATGCCAGTACGAAAGCGACTCTCTGAAGTTTTTATTCTCAAAATACAGGTGCCCGAGGCCGGACAGGGCATAGGGGTTCTTTGAATCGATGGACATGGCGCGTTTATAGCACTCTATCGCCTTGTTGAAGTTCTTCGTCTTCCTGAAGGTGTCGCCGAGTCTGGTGAGAATGGCAATATCATACTCGTTTTCACTGTAGGAAAGGTATTCTTCCCACACCTCTATCGCCTTTGTAAATTTTTTAGCGCCTCTGTATGTATCGGCGAGGCCGATGAGCGCAAACTTGTTAACCGGATCCACCTTACGCGCCTGCATATAGTACTCCTCGGCCTGGTCATACTTTTTTTCCCCTTTGAACACATCCGCGATTCCTACGAGCGCGTAGATATTTTTCTTGTCGATTTCGAGAATTGTTCTAAACTCGCTCTCTGCCTCTCTGAATCGCCTTTCTTTCAGGTGGTGGTACGCCGTTTTTGAGATTTCAGGAATTTTTTTCCATTCTTCGTACTCTTTTGTACTTTTTTTCATTACATTTTTCCTTTCATCCTTCGCTGAGCCACTTTTTCAATACGGCGACAATTCTTTCTGTCAGCTCACTGATCCGCTTCTCGTATTTTGCCTCGATATAAAAATGGAGCGCCTTCAGCGGGTTTTTTTTATCGAAATAGTAGTAATCTCCGACCCTGATAAGCCCGTCTTTGTAGGACGTGGTAACGAATATCTTGGCCGCTTTTTCAATATCCCCGTTGTTGAACAGTTCATTTCCTTTTCTGATGAGAACGAGCCTCTCTTTCGGGGTCAGTACTTTGTTCATAAATATGGTTTTATCAATTAGGATTTTGGTATTTTGTACCAGAATTTTTATGTTCAAATGACTTATTACGTCACAATTACCTATTATTACATTCTATAGGTAAAAACCATTAGACAAGTGTCGGTTTGACCTTTTACGATTGAAATTTTACTTGCCTATAAAATGTAATCCTTTTTCGGGTATTTTTCAATAGGGGTTGCTCCAACCACCATGTAAAATACAAAAGTAGATGGAAATTGAATGTTTTAAAGTTTATCAAATAGGGGACTGGAACAGCCAGGTCAATGGATTTTAATTATGGTTTTATCATTCATGGATGAAATACTATCGATCGGGTAAAATATTGCAATAAAATTGACTCTAAAATAGAGCGGGTATACTATATGGGGGCACCATGCAGAACATTTTCCTACAGACGTATCGGGAAGAGGATCAGCTTGTTTTCATAGAGGGAAAAGACTATCACCACCTCAAAAACGTCCGGCGCATAAAAAAGGGAGATATAATAGAAGCGGTGCTCGGGGAAAAGAAGGCGCGGCTTCTCGTTTTCAGTATTGAAAAGAAGCGGATTATCTGCACAGTCGCCGGTACGAGAAAGATTAAAGGCGGCTGGCATACAACTATTAGTGTCTATCAGGGTTTTCTCAAAGCGTGGAAGATGGATTCCCTCGTGGCACGGCTTGCAGAACTGGGTGTTCGGACGTTTGTGCCTCTCATAACGAGCAGATCGATTCCGCGTGGAGATACGGGTGTGTCCAGAATGGAGCGCTGGCGGCGGCTTTCAAGGGAAGGTGCGAAGGTTTCAGGAAGTGAAGAGCAGATGGAGATTTCACCGCCGGCTTTTTTTGTGGATGCGTGTAGAAACTTGAATAAAACGGAAAACGAAGTTATCATAATTTTTTGTGCCGGTGATTCAGATGTACATATTAAACCTTATCTCGAATCTATTTCGGCCGCTGATATCTCATTTCATCTTTTTTTCGGACCCGAAGGTGGATTTACAGTGGACGAGGTTCAGACAGTAAAAGACGCCGGTGGAATAGCACTGACAATGGGGAATTTTATTATGAAATCGGATACCGCGGCCCTGGTCGGGACCGGTTTTATCCGTACTTACTATTCAGGGATGGTTGGAACATGAAGAGGGATCGTATTCTCGGCATACCGTTTGATGCAGTTCGAACGGAAGATGTACTGAAATCGACGGAAAGATTCCACATGGATGAAAAAAGTCGTGTCATCGTTTTTCTGTCCCTTCCAACTCTCATGATGGCAAGAAGAAAAAAGCTGTTACGCATTTTTTTAGAAGAAGCAGACATCATAATCCCGAGCGGAAAAAGCATATTTCGTGCCGCCAAACTCTTAAAGAAAACTGTTGCAGAGAAAATAGACCCTTCGCAGTTTGTCAAACGGCTTTTAATGCAGTCTGTCGAGCTGAATAAATCTGTGTATTTTCTCGGAGGCAGAGGCACAACCGTAGATCGGGCATACACAAACCTGAAAAAAGAAATACCGAAACTGTTCGTTGTCGGTCGATACAGGGGGGATTATCCCAAAAAAAACCATGAAGATATCGTGACGGCAATAGGGAAGGCTTCTCCAGATTATTTTTTTATCGGCCTTGGCTCACCGCACGAGGTAAACTGGGTCGAAGCGAATAGAAATCACGTTAATGCGGGAATCACTATACTTGTAGGCCGACTCTTCGATGTGTTTGCGGGTACAGTTAAAAAAAGATACTGGAAATATGTTGAACCCCAAAGGGCGGTATTGCGGGAGATTCCTCAACCGGGTCCTTTCCGCAGACTGTTCTGGCTACCTGTTTTTTTTATATTAGTATGTTTTGAGAGGTTGTTCTGGAAGCATCGACCATGAAGAATATTACTGTATGTGTCTTTATTAAAAACCTGGAGCCCGGCCTTCTTTCAATTGCAGACAGGAGAGTTAAATCTCTCGTTACTGTCTTTGGCGGAACGAGAATTATCGATTATTATATAGCGCCCTTTGTCTCTCTTAAGAATGCGAAAATTTTTGTGTTTGCCGAACGGGATGCGGCTCTAAAAGATCATCTCGTATATACCTACAATACGGGCAGGGTCAGAATTATTGAGGATCCAGATACTTTCGACGCTTTTTCAAAAATAGTGAATGGGAAGAAGAGAGGCGGTTTTCTCATTATGAGAGCTGACGGTGCTCTTATTGCGGATTGGGTTGAACTGATCCGGCAGGTGGATGCACTGGTGGAGGGAAGATATTCTTTCAATGCACGGGACGGGCACACATTTGGATTTTACGTCAGCGAAGGAATGCTCCGGCCTCTTTTTAACGATCGGGACGGTCTGTCCGGACTGCAGGGAGACATTGACCGGACATGGGATGCGGTGATGGATTGTTTCACCTCCGGGGGGAAGGCCATACATTGCAAGGCGTGGTATATACCGTTTAAAACCGTTATGGAATACTACAATACACATATGACCCTGCTTAAAAGACTCAAAGACAATATTCAGTTGTTTTCATCCCCACTTAGGGCCGTAAAGGACGAAAGCACAACCCGTATTGGAAACGGGGGTTTTGTGAGAAACTCTCACATCTCACCATCGTGCCTCGTTGAGGGTATGGTTGATCGTTCAATACTGTTTCCCGGTGTTCGGGTCGGAAGCAATGCGAAGATTATAGACTCGATTGTTATGGAGAATAACTATATCGGCGGTAACGCTGTCGTCAGGAATTCAATCATATGCGGAAACAGTGAACTGTTTTCAAAGGTTTCGCCGAATATCGGTGAAAAGGCTGTTGTCGGCGGCGAGGATATATCCGGTAGCAACAGCGAATATCCCGAGTTTATTCGAGACGGTATAACGCTTATAGGAAGAAATGTGGAGATTCCCAGGAAGTTCAGAGTTTCGGGAAACTGTTTTATTGCCTCTAATGTGGACAGAGGTGTGCTCAGGGGAAAAGATCGAATACTTGCTGGTCTTTCTGTGCATGCAGGGTAAAGGCGTAGACACATGATACGTTTCAATATTCCCACTATCGAAAAGAAAGATCTTGAAGCGGTGCTGTACTGCATGATCAGCGACGATTTAACTCCGGGTGCATATATGCGCGAGTTTGCCGGTATGCTGCGTAAGACGCTCTCGCTTCCCTATGTTGCAGTTTATAACAGTAATCTTCATGCACTGGAAACAGCGTTTGCCATTCTCGGTGCTGAACAGGGAGATGAAGTGATCCTTTCGAGCTTTACCAGATACAGAACCTTCGGCCACGTACTCAGGGCCGGACTTACGCCGGTTTTGGTCGATGTCGAAAAAGATAGCTTTCTTCCATTGAAAGAAGGTATAGAAAAGAAAACTGGGGAGAGGACACGGTGTATCATTATCAGTCAGATGTTCGGGCTGCCCAATGATCTCGACTCTTTCCGCTCCTTCGGTATTCCCGTTATTGAAGATCTTGACGGCACGTTGTTCGGGCAGATTAACGATAGAAAGATAGGTTCATTCGGTGATTTCGTAACTATGAATTTCAATGACGATGCGATCATTACAACCGGCAGCGGGGGTATGCTCGCATCCAGAGATGTGCGTCTCAAACAAACCATTCTTTCATACAGGGCCGAAGAATACTCAACAGATTATCTAATGAGTGATTTTAACGCCTCTTTAGGCATATCCCAGCTGAAAAAACTTGAGCGGATGATACAAAAGAGAAAAAAAATTGGCAGGTATTTCGATGATGCGGCGTTGTTATCTAACTGTACGTTGATAGGCAGGGGGGAAGGTCAGGAACTTTGCTTTCCTAGTTATGTTGTAAAAACTGAAACTCCCTTTGATGACGCCGAGCGGTTTTTCAAAAAATACGGGGTTCCGGTAAAAAGGGGGATTGGCAAACCGCTGCACCGGTATCTGAAACTTGATCCGAAGAAGTTTAAAAATACCGAGGAGCTATTCGGGAAAACAGTTGTACTGCCGCTGTACCCTTCTCTCGACAGGAAGCACATTGAAAATATCGCGCGCTGCATCAGAGCGGTTTTATAAAAAACGGGATGCTGTCGCAGGACAGATTTTGGGAAAAAGTGGCGACTTCGCGGCGGATTACGTCCCCTCGGACTGAAAATCATAAAGTAACTTCGCGATAAGTTACTTAGAAGTGGCCTACATCCCCGGGGGACCGAAAATCATAAAGTAACTTCGCGAGAAGTTACTTAAAAGTTTTGACTTAATCGGAAATTGATTTCATCAAGGTTCGGTGAGCATGTTTTGAAGGGTTTTTAATAGAGGAGGAATTTTCTTAAAATAAAGAAAGAAAAATGAGAAATTATCTGTTCTAATAGAGTATATACTGCGCAGCACTCGGAATCGGGTATCGGGACTGACTGCTCCGAAATACAGCGCATGATATATGGTGTAAAGGGGTTGGTTGCGTGAAAATGGTAGGCGTTGTGATTAAGGATAACAGCAGCAGGGCATTCAACACTGCTGAAGTTCTGAAAGGATATCTTCGTTCGAGGGATATCGAATATCTGATTCTGCCGTCAAGGCAAGGTGAAATCGAGCGGTCTATCCGGGAAAAAATACCCGCATGTGATTTTGCCGTTGCCATAGGAGGTGATGGCACACTCCTGTTTGCGGCGAGGGTTTTTTCGCAGTACGGGATTCCCATCGCGGGTATCAACCTCGGTGGGCTCGGTTTTATCACTGAATTCAGGGAAACTGAGGTTGTCGAATGTGTCGAATGCTTCGTCAGCAGCCTGCATAGCTACGAAGAACGTATGATGATAGACATATCGGTCATCAGGGAAGGAGCTTCCTGTTTTCAGTCGACAGGCCTCAATGATGTGGTTATCAATACCGGTGGGATATCGCGCCTGCTCGAGCTTGAAGTTTCGAGTGGAAATCGATTTATCGGGGCGTATAGGGCAGACGGGATAATAGTTTCGACACCGACGGGTTCAACCGCATATTCGCTTTCCGCCGGTGGGCCTATACTCGAACCCACAACAGAAGCGTTCGTTATATGTCCAATCTGTCCGCATTCTCTCGGTGCACGTCCACTCGTCGTACCGCCGAGAGAGGATATCACCGTTCGCATTCTGTCAACGCAGAGGAAGGTAATAATAACAGTAGACGGACAGGTCGCATTTGATGTGCAGGACGGTGATATAGTGCGGGTGTTGAGATCTGAAACAGTAACCAAGCTGATATCCCTTGGGAACAGAAGTTTTTATGACATAGTACGGGAAAAGCTTGCCTGGAAGGGTTGAAATGCTGTCTGAATTGTACATCAAGAACTTCGCGCTAATCGAGGAGCTCACGCTGCAGTTCAGCAGTAAGCTCACCGTGCTGTCTGGAGAAACTGGAGCGGGGAAGTCCATCATTGTCGGGGCCCTCGGGCTTGTTCTCGGCGAAAAGGCAAAAACATCACAGATTCGTACCGGTGCTGACTCCTGTATCGTGGAGGGGCGTTTTGAGATTGAGCGCTCGCACCCGGTATGCACAGTTCTCGAAGAGAAAGGTATTGAAAGAAACGAGGGAGATGCCTACATTATCAGGAGAATCATCACAAGGGAGGGCAGCTCTCGGAGTTTCATAAATGGCCTCCAGGTTTCTGTTCGAGATCTTCAGGATATAACCGCTCTGCTCGTTGACATACACGGCCAGCATGAACACCAGTCGCTTCTTATGGTGCGGAATCATCTTCATCTGCTCGATCAGTACGGTAAACTTCAGAGCGATCTGGCAGAGTATCGGCAGAGTTACCTGAATGTGCTCCACCTGCAGGAGGAGATAGAGAAACGGACCATTGATGAGAGGGAAAAAGAGCGAAAGATAGATATTTTGAGTTATGCAAAAGCTGAGATAGACCGGGCGAATATTGCAGAGGAGGAGGAAGAGGAGCTCAAGAGACAATACAGGGTATTGCGGAACTATGAGAGCCTCGTGTCTTCCATTTCAGAGGCCTATGACCCTATCAAAGGTGATGAGTTTTCTGCGCTTACCCTGGTAGAACAGGCGCTCACGGCTCTGGGTAAAGTCCGAGAGGTTTCGTCTGAAATAAATGGTCTTGTCGAGAATCTTGAGAATGCGCGCGTTCTGATAGATGAGAGTGCGACTGATCTCAAGCAGTATATAGACGGGATCGAATACGAACCGGGAAAGATCGACGGTATACTGTCCAGGCTGGAGCTCATTAAAAATATCAAAAAGAAGTACGGAGAAACAGTTTCTGAGATTCAGCAGTATTGGCAGAGGTGTGCGATAGATCTTGAGACTCTCGAGACGAACGACACAGTTATTCAGGAGCTTCAAAATAAGCTTGAAAAAGAGCTCAGGAAGGCGCAGAAACTGGCAATAGAGCTTTCCGTACGCAGGCGGGTTGCCGCCAAAACACTTTCAGAGGCGGTAATGGATGAGCTTAAATTTTTAAGCCTCGCCAAGGCTCGTTTTTCGGTTCATATTAACTATACGGAAGGCGAAGACGGACTTGTTGTAATCGACCAAAAGCGGTATAAGTTGATGCCGTACGGGCTTGACAATGTGGAGTTTCTAATTTCAACAAATGTCGGAGAGCCGCTGATGCCGTTGAAAAATGTTGCATCCGGTGGCGAGCTCTCCAGAATAATGCTTGCAATCAAGACGGTTCTCGGTAATGTTGACCCGATACAGACCTTCGTCTTCGACGAGATTGACGCCGGTATCGGCGGCAAGGTTGCATGGGCAGTCGGCAGCAGGCTGCGGGCAATGGCTGGCCTCAAGCAGATTATATGTATTACGCATCAGGCGCAGATAGCATCTAAAGGAAACCTTAATATACGCACCGAAAAGCGTGACAGAAACGGAAGGACGGTCACTGAGGCCAGTGTGCTGAAGGGTGAAAAGAGAGTGGAGGAGATCGCTCGCATGATCAGCGGTAAAACAATAAGTAATGCGGCTATTGAGCAGGCGCGGCATATGATAGGGGAAAATGCTTGAGTTAATATCGTTCATCGGATACAATATACATGCCGCCAGGTATACATGCCGCCAGGTATACTATCAATGAACAACATTGTGAGGGGGGAATGTGAAAACTGTTATCTATAGTATGCTCATTATTATGTCGGTTTGGGTGGGGTTTGCGGCTGATAAGATCGGCGAGGTATATAATTCGATACTGAGCATGTCCAAGAAAATAACACCCGATTCGTACTGGGTGCGGGTTAAAAACAATACCTTTGAGGACGCGCTGAAGGACCTCCCCGAGGATATTTTAACAGGGAAGGGGAAACCAGCGGTTGTCGTGACCTTTAAAAAGGGTGAAGGGGTAAAAATTATCATTGAAAATATTAAGAGTGAGTATGCATCGCTGTTCTCGATGTATGAGGATTATTTGAAGTTTTCCGGCATCTCCAAGGTTCAGAACCCGGAGGAGTTCAAAGAATTGATTGACAGGAAAAAGGTCAGCTTTGTCAAGGAAGACGCAAACTCTGTAGTAGTACAGGCATGGGATCCGGAGAAGGAAGAAAAGGATAACAATTACGCGTTGTTTACTCTCGATAAGAAAAAGTGGGTTATACATGAGGCGGTGTACTATCTGGACGGTTCGCCCTACGTTCAGGTTGTCAACAGCTATAAGAACTTTGGGAAGTACTACCTTCCCTACAAGATCGAGCTGAAAAACCTGGCTGATAACACCTCCAATGTGTTTCTCTTTGAGGATTACACGTTTGGCAGGTAAAGGAGACCGCTTGAATGACGGTGGGTTGCCTTTCGATGCATTTCAGGGCATCTATCGGCAGGATGAAATCTGGTTATCGTATGTGAATGTTCCATCGACGGGGGGGGGTGATATGTTTGGGTGATATTCCAGATTCTTCGTATACCTGGCCTGTTCCGCCAGAGAATGTAACCGGTATCGGCGTCGCCGGTCCTCCTGCAGATGAAACTGTAGCGCCCGAAGAAGAAATGCACAGCGAGAGTACTGTACAAACGGAGAAAAATGAATTTTCGGAAGAGGGAGTGGGCAATAATATCGATGTTGAAGCGTAGTGCAAATAGGACGAGCGAATGGCGGTGAGTAAAGAAAGAAAAGTGAAGTATAATGAAGAGGTTTCGTTTCTGAAAAGAAAGATTGACGAGATCAATCAGAAAATCAAGTATCTGGAATCGCAAAACAATGAGAATGAAAATGTAATTATGCTTCGAATTGTTTCTCACCTTGTTGACCTGGTCTCGGTATACTGCGCCATGACCGATTTGAGTAAAAATTTGCTCGGCTACAAGAATGAATCATTTCTCGACACAGGGAGAAAGAGCCTTTACAAGGCGTTGATACTGCTCGAGGGTATTGTTTCCGGAGTTATCGATCTGCCACTCAATGAAAACTACGAGCTCCTGCAATCCCTCGAATCGTTCAGCGATGCCGATAGGCTGAAGCTGATGAAGAAAGTAGGGTATACTGTGTCACTGCTCGAAGACAGATACGGAGAAAACTCAAAATGGAAATGGAGCTTTGTAGAGCTCGAGGGAAGATATGCGGTTGTTGCGAAAAACCTGTTCAATTTCAGAAGGTACCAGGAAAAGAATGATCCGAATATCGAAGGTTTTGATGACCGGTATGATTATCTTTTTCTTATAAAGGAGCTTCTCGAACGATTGAGTAACAGGTACAGGGAGAAGTATGAGCTCACCAATCATTCTCCTGAAGATATGAAAAAGGCGCTTGATTTTCTCCGGGCGCTGAAGAGAATACATATTCTTTTCAATGAAAAAAATGAATCGCAGAATGTGACGAAGCGGATAGAGTTGTGGTCACAGAAGCTCGAGGTTGACTTAAAGGCAAAAGAGAAGCAGATGAAAAAGAAACTTGCCAGCCGTAACGGGAAAAAGATGTAGCGTAGAGTGTGTTTCATCCTGCCTCGAATTCCCCTTTTTATTATGAAAAAATTTTTCCTTTTTTCCTTGACAAATATGAAAAAGATAGTATAGTTTTGTTTGAATTTAGTTATATAATGTTATAAGAATCTACTATTATTGACATATTTTGACATTAATTTGTTCTGCCAGGAAGAAAAAAGGGCGAGGTGGGCACGGTGACCGGGTACAGGGAAGATCTGAAGAATGCGCTTCTCGACAAGGAGCTTAACAGAATGCTTACCATAACAGAGGCTGCAGACCTTCTGGGGGTAAGTTGTACCTCTCTGCGGAGGTATGCGAATGAGGGGAAGATAAGGGCATACAGGGTCGGCTCAGGAAAGCACAGGAGGTTCAGGAAAAGGGACGTGCTCGAGTACCTGGAGAGGAACAGTGATTATTAGAAGGTTTGTTATAGGTTTTTTCTGTTTCATTCTGGTTCTGCCGGGGTGTGGCTATTTGGACGAGAGGAGGGAAATCACAAGGAGCAAGAAAGTGCTTGCCCAGGGTACAAAGGAGACAGAGGATCTCGTCAGGGTACGCGGGAGCCTGAAGAGGATAATCGATTTGAAGGTACAGGCTGTGGATATACTCGAAGATGTCGACAGGGAGCTCGGCAGGAAATATATGGCGCTCGGAAGCTACAATCTTGCAAGCGAGGTGCTCCTCGAAGCAGAATTCCTGCTTCCCTATAACGGGTTTATTAAAAAGGATCTGGGCGAATGCTACTACTTTATTGGAACCGGCACGGTGGATGCTGATGAGAAGAATATGTACCTCTTAAAATCAAAGGCCTATTATGAAAAGGCGCTTGAGATAAACCCTGATATTTTCGAGGCGCATTACGGCCTCGGGCTTCTTCTCTTTTTTGGGTTCAATGATGTTATCGCTGCAATCGATCAGATGAAGGTTGTCCTTGCCGGGGAACCGCATAATGCGGATGCTCATTTCGCGCTCGGCAGGTTTTACTATGAGACCGGCGAGCTCGGTAAATCAATGGGGGAGTATCTCGAGCTTCAAAAAATTCTTCCCGCGAGCTCACCGAAACGGGACAAGGTGGAGGAGAATATTTTGAAACTAAACAGGGAGCTCGGTGTTGAACAGTGAAGAGATGATCAACCTGCTTGCCATCAATCGTATTACGAACTATACTCCCCGCCAGAAGTATCTCCTCTACGGGCAGTACAAAACCGGGGCGGCTATTCTCAAGCACCATACAAAGACCGAGGCTCTTTTTGCCAAGGCATTCAAGATAAACGGAGAGTCATTCGAAAGAAATACGGTACTGAGAGATGCCGGTAAAGAATTGGATTTTTGCGCGAATCACGATATTGAGGTCCTTGGTATTCATTCGGATCTATATCCCGATTGTCTGAGAAATATCGAAGATCCTCCCCTCGTTCTGTTTGCAAAGGGAAATACTTCATTGCTTCGTAAAACCAATGCCGTTGCAATCGTAGGCGCGCGCAGGGCTTCCAACCGAAGCATAACAATGGCCTATTCCCTCGCCCGCGCCATTGGAAAATCGGGAACTCTGGTCATAAGCGGGCTTGCAGCAGGGATTGATTATTATGCGCATAAAGGAGCGGTAGATGGCACGGGAGAGACAATCGCAGTGCTCGGCAACGGCATCAATGTTGTGTATCCGAAGTCAAATGCCGATATGTACGACTCGATTATGAATACGGGGCTTATCGTGACGGAGTATCCGCTTGGTACCGGTCCACTAAAGTATCATTTTCCACAGCGAAATAGGATTATAAGCGGATTGTCGCTCGGCACGGTCGTTGTGGAAGCTTCAGGAAGCTCCGGCGCGCTTATCACCGCAGCTTTTGCTCTTGAACAGGGGAGAGAAGTTATGGCGGTTCCAGGAAGAGCTGGATTGGAGAGCTTTGAGGGAAACAACAGGCTTATAAAGGAGGGTGCCCACCTTGTTGAGAGTGCTGAAGAAATACTTGACATACTGGGAATCGACTATGAGGGAAGCGAACGTAGGGCGAAAAAACTCCCCTTTTCACCTCTGGAATGTAATATTTTAAAAGTGATAGGGGATGATAGAGTGAGTATAGAGGAAATCGAGGGTGTGTTGGATGATCCGATATCTCATATATCATCAGCACTGACGAAGCTCGAGCTGAACGGGGCAGTTGTACAGCATCCAGGAAAAATTTATTCGAGAGTGAATTGATATGGAAAAAGAAAAATCTCTGGTTATTGTAGAGTCTCCGACAAAGGCAAAAACAATAAATAAGTACCTGGGGAAAGAATATACGGTAAAATCCTCAATGGGGCATCTCATCGATCTGCCGAAGTCAAGGCTGGCTGTAGATGTGGAAAATAACTTCAAACCGGATTATATAACCATCCGGGGAAGAGGGAAGCTGCTGAATGAATTGAAACGGGCAGCTCAGAAAAGCGACAGGATATACCTCGCTGCTGACAGCGATCGTGAAGGTGAGGCGATCTCCTTTCATATTAAAAATGCACTTTTAAAGACAAATCCAAATGTGGATATTAAACGGATTGTATTCAATGAGATAACCCAAAGGGCGATTCTCGAGGCTGTTTTGCATCCGAGAGATATCAACATGTCACTTGTCGAAGCACAGAAGGCGCGGAGAATCCTCGACAGGCTTGTAGGATATAACCTCTCGCCCCTTCTCTGGGAAAAAATCAAGAAGGGCCTTTCAGCAGGAAGAGTGCAGACCGTCGCGCTCAGAGTCATTTGTGAGCGCGAAAAAGAGATTGAAGAGTTTATTTCCCTGGAGTACTGGACAATCGAAGCAGAGTTCAAAAAGGGTAGAAAGACATTCAGCGCGAAGCTTACCCTTGTTGACGGGAAAAAGGCGGAAATATATTCTGAATCTGAAGCGGATGCCCTGCTCAACCGTATTCATGGCAAGCCGTTTGTCGTGAGTAAAATCGAGGAGGCACAAAGGCGGAGAAAGCCTCCGGCGCCCTTTACCACGAGCAAACTGCAACAGGCGGCAGGTGGCAGACTTGGATATCCGGCACGTAAGACTATGATGATTGCCCAGCAGCTTTATGAGGGAGTGTCTCTTGAGGAGGGGCCTGTCGGTCTGATTACCTATATGAGAACCGATTCCTTGCGTATTTCGCAGGATGCAGCTGACGAAGCCCGGCGGTACATCACTGAATATTTTTCAGGCAAGTATATCCCTGAAAAACAAAGCCAGTTTAAAAACAAAAAAAATGCGCAGGATGCCCATGAAGCTATACGTCCGACCTCGGTATTCAGAACTCCTGAAAACCTGAAGCCATTTCTTTCGAGGGATCAGTACAGGCTATACACCCTTATATGGGAACAGTTCCTTGCATCGCAGATGGCGGACGCTCTGTTCAGACAGCGCCGGATTGACATAGTGGCTGATGGGGTTTTGTTCCGGGCGACAAGTCGAAAGCTTCTTTTCGACGGGTTTCTCAAAGCGCTCAGAATGAACAAACAGGAAAAGTGGACAACCCTTCCTGAGCTTGAGGAAGGTGAAGCGCTCGAGCCTATCGAGATTCATAAGGACGTGCACTACACCGAGCCACCCCCGCGTTACACCGATGCATCGCTGGTGAAGTTTCTCGAGGATTCCGGAATCGGCAGGCCGAGTACGTACGCACCGATCATAACGACACTTCTCTCACGGTACTATGTTGAACGGATAAAGAGGCAGTTTAAGCCAACCTTTCTCGGGATGCTTGTAAATGATCTTATGGTCAGGAGTTTTCCAGATCTCTTTGACATCCGTTTTACCTCAAGGATGGAAAACAGGCTCGACGAGATTGCAGAGGGAAAGCTCGAATGGGTTCAGCTGTTGAAGGATTTCTATGCACCCTTCATGGAGTCTTTTACCAGTGCTCAGAAAAAATTGGAGAGCTACAGGGGTATTACGGATGAGGTAACCGACTACACCTGTGAAAAATGCGGTAGCCCGATGGTTAAAAAACTTGGCAAATTCGGGTATTTTCTCGCGTGCTCAGGTTTTCCGGAGTGCCGAAACACCATGCCGGTTCCGTACGGCAAATGCCCGAGGGAAGGGTGTGACGGCATGATTGTGGAACGGAAAACGAAGAGGAAAAGACCTTTCTACGGATGCACGAATTATCCCGATTGTGATTTTATGACATGGGATAAGCCTGAGCCCGTAATGTGCCCGAAATGCGGAAGTATTGTCGTTCGGAAAGAGATAGAAGGGAAAAAACAGCTCGTGTGTCTGAATGAGAAATGCGGATATGTGTTTGAACCGCAGGACGAAGAGTCGAAAAAGGTTCTTGTGGGAAGCAAACCGTGAGTGCAACGGGAGTGTTTTTACAGGTATGTGATAAAGCCCATCATCCGGGACAGAATGAACGGCTGAAAGGAATTCGAGGTCATATATGAATGAGGAAAAAGCATTAAAAGATGATTTTTCGAATGTTCTGGATGGATTTTTGAATTATCTCAAGGTTTTAAACAGGTCTGAGAAGACCGTTGAGTGGTATGTGCATGATGCCGGGCTATTTCTAGAGTATGTACAGGGTGAAGGCAAGAAGGGGCTTGAAACAATCGGCAGGAACGATTTGCGAGATTTTCTTGCGGTAGAGCTCGGCAGGGGAGTCTCAAGACGATCACTCATGAGACGCGTTTCGGGGATAAAGGCCTTTTTCCGGTATCTTGTCGATCAGGAGATTATTGCTGAAACAGGGATATTGAGTTTTGAGACGCCGAAGGGTGACAGGAGGCTTCCCAGAGTGCTGTCAAGAGAGCAGGCGGAATCGCTCTTTCTGAATGAGGGAGGGGACTCGATGCTTGAAAAGAGGAATCGTGCGATCATTGCATTTCTCTACGGAACAGGGGCACGGGTGAGCGAAATGGTCGGCCTGAATGTCGAGGATATAGATTTTCGCTCCGGGCTTGTAACACTCCGAGGCAAGGGAAGCAAGACGCGGATTGTTCCGGCAGGCAGGGTTGCTGTTGATACAATTAAAGAGTGGCTTATACTGAGAAAATTTCCGCAGGACGCGTCTTCCGGAGATGTGCCGGTTTTTACCTCCTCATTGGGAAGAAGGCTCGGTGTCCGGCATATACGGAATATCATCAACACTACAATGCGGAAGGTCGGCATTTCACAGCATTTTTCTCCCCATGGGATGCGCCATTCGTTTGCTACTCATTTACTTGAAAGCGGGGCAGATATTCGAAGCGTACAGGAGCTGCTCGGTCATGCGAGCCTGTCGACGACGCAAATATATACCCATATAACAAAGGATAAGCTGATTTCGCAGTACAAAAAGTATCATCCGCATGCATAGGAGGAATGAGCAGATGAAAAGCACAACCGTTCTCGCGGTGCTTGGAAATGACGGAGTCGCAATGGGCGGCGACGGGCAGGTGACGATGGAGAAAACTATCATGAAGGGAAACGCGGTCAAGGTCAGACGGATGTACGAGGGGAAGGTTCTTGCTGGATTCGCCGGCGCCACCGCAGATGCTTTTGCTCTTTTTGAAAAGTTCGAAGCAAAGCTCAATCAGTACAGCGGCGATCTCGCCCGTTCAGCGGTTGAGCTTGCAAAGGAGTGGAGAACTGACAAAATACTGAGGAGACTTGAAGCACTCCTCATTGTCGCGGATCGAAAAAATATGTTCCTCATATCCGGTGCCGGCGATGTCATACGGCCGGAGGAAGACGGTATTCTTGCCATTGGCTCAGGCGGCCCCTATGCTACGGCGGCGGCCAGAGCATTTCAAAAAGTCGGGTCTTCCATGTCGCTGCGGGAGATTGTAACGGAATCATTGAAGATAGCGGCATCGATCTGTATCTATACCAATGATAATATCAATGTAGAGGAGATACCATGAATAATCAGGAAAATGAGCTTACGCCCGTGCAGATTGTCTCGGAGCTCGATAAATATATAATCGGCCAGGATAAGGCGAAAAAATCGGTGGCGATCGCTCTCAGAAACAGATATCGCAGGAAGAACCTCCCGGATGAGCTGAAGGATGAAGTGGCGCCGAAAAATATCATTATGATCGGCCCGACCGGAGTTGGAAAAACGGAAATTGCACGGCGCCTTTCGAATATTAGCAGAGCTCCCTTTATAAAGGTTGAGGCAACCAAATATACAGAGGTCGGATATGTCGGGCGTGATGTAGAAAGCATGATACGGGACCTGGCTAATATAGCGGTGCATAATATCAAGAAGGAAATGAGTGAAGAGGTTGAGAGCGTTGCAAAAGAGAGGGCGGAAGATGCGCTGCTCGATATTCTTTTGCCGCCCATTTCATTTCAGAGAAAAAAGGAAGAGGTGCCGGCCCAGGTACCTTCGGAGGAGCGAAGGAACAGTACCCGGGAACGGTTCAGGGAGATGCTGAAGCGCGGGGAGCTCGAGGACAAGCTTGTTGAAATCGATGTAAAACAACCGAAAACCCAGGTGCTTGGTATGTTTGCAGGTATGGGACTCGAAGAGATGGATACGAATATCTCTAATATGTTCAGTAATATCTTTCCTGAAAAAAAGAAGCGCAAGAAGGTAAAGGTGAGCGAGGCCCGTGCTATTCTCGAGGAGGAGGAGAAGGACAAGCTCATCGATATGGATAAGGTGGTAAAAGAGGCCATTGAACGGGTCGAGCAGATGGGTATCGTTTTTTTGGACGAGATAGACAAGATCGCCCAGAAAGGTTCGACGCATGGACCTGATGTGTCGCGGGAAGGCGTCCAGCGGGATATACTTCCCATTGTCGAGGGTTCGACGGTTACCACCAAATACGGTGCGGTCCGGACACATCATATACTGTTCATAGCGGCAGGCGCGTTTCATATGAGTAAGCCGTCAGACCTCATCCCGGAACTACAGGGAAGGTTTCCGATACGTGTCGAACTGAACAGCCTCAGTACCGATGATCTTGAAAAGATACTTCTCCAGCCGAAAAACGCGCTGGTGAAGCAGTACGAGGCGCTTCTTGAAACAGAGGGGGTGAAGCTCGACTTCAGCGAAGATGCGATACGGGAGATTGCGCAGATTGCAACGTTTGTGAACTCTCAGTCGGAGAACATAGGGGCACGGCGATTGCATACGATAATGGAGCTTCTTCTGGAAGATGTGTCGTTCACAGCGCCGGAGCTTAAAGGCCAGACAATACCGATTACCGTCGATTATGTGCAGAAGAAGCTCAAGGATGTGCTGGAAAACAAGGACCTTTCGAAATACATCCTGTAGCCGAAACTCATATGTTCCGTTCGGACAATATGGATATGTGTCGGGATTGTGTAATTGATTTTGTGCTCGTGACTGAGTGTTAAGGATTTTCAAAAAGTACCGAAAAAATTAATAGGCATGTGTACTTTCAAGAGTACCGATGCAATAAAACGGGTTTTAAATGGATAAAACAGTCAAGACCGTAATCTTTTACATTAAAACAGGGAGTAGCGGGATCGATGTTTCTTGATTCACAGTTTATGCAGACGCAGGACCTTTTGCAGAGGTCGATGTCCGTGTCGATTGTACGGCAGGAAGTTATTGCCGACAATATTGCAAATGCCGACACCCCTCATTTCAAGAGAAGCGAGGTGGCATTTGAAAGTGAGCTGAACCGGGCACTTCACTCCTATGATCCAAATCCTTTTCCAGCAGCGGTGACGAACAGTAAACATATACCCTTTTACAGGCAGGAAGACTACAGAGAAGTACAGCCGATCGTCTATCTCGATTACTCGACCAGCTACAGGAATGATGGAAATAATGTAGACATCGAGAAAGAAATGGTGGATGCAAAGGAAAATGCACTTCGTTACTATGCAATGGCGCAGCGTGTGAAGGACAACTTCACCCTTCTCGGGATTGTCATGAGATAAGGAGTTTTGTATGGGAATATTTTCGGCAATGAACGTCTCCTCGACCGGGCTTACCGCCCAGCGTCTGAGAATGGATGTCATCTCGAACAACATAGCGAATGCGAATACCACGAGAACAACGGACGGAGGAGCGTTCAGACGGAAAAGGGTTATCCTGAGACCGAGAAACGACTATTTAGAATTTAGAACACGTCTGCTTCCACAGGCGCTGTGGCGCGGAATGGGTGAGGGTGTGCGTGTGATCAAGATAGAAGAAGATACATCGCCGCTTCGGCTGGTGTATGACCCCAGCCACCCCGACGCTATCAAGACAGGGCCGAAAAAGGGATATGTTGAATACCCGAATGTCAATACTGTTACAGAAATGGTTGATATGATCTCGGCGAGCAGGGCGTATGATGCAAATGTCACGGTGATTCAGAATGCAAGCCAGATGTTCTTGAGAGGACTTGAAATCGGAGCCAGATGATAAGGTTTGCGGTTCAGCGGTTGCAGCCGCGTGCGGTGCAGCATGCGGGCGCAACCCACGAGTGGCCGCAGGTTGGGTGAGTACGAAACTGAATGGGGGAAAAAATGATAAATCCTGCTGATGCACAGGGCGATATTGTGAAGCTTGTTACAACGAACACGAAGCACTTCGGATTTAAAAAATCAGTCAAAGAGGATGACAATTTTATTTCCGATTTTGCAAAATCATTGAAGGATGCACTTTCAAAAGTGAACAACCTGCAGAACAAATCCGATGAGCTGACACGGGCCCTGGCGGTAAACCCTGATTCAGTCGACATACATGATGTAACCATAGCTGCTGAAAAGGCACGTTTATCATTGACACTTACCAAATCCATCGTCGATCGAATTACGCAGGCATATAGAGAGCTGATCAACATGCGCTGATGCGCTGAAGGTTTTATACAATGGGGGGGGAATTATGGATGAGTTTTTAAAGAAAATATGGAGTAGTGTTAAAAATATATTTTCAAAGCTCAGTCAGACGCAGAAGCTCATTCTTATCGGTGTGGTCGGGCTCGTTATAATCGGGCTTATCTTTCTGGTCTCCTTCTCTTCCAAACAGACCGAAGCGCTCCTCTTTCAATCCCCTCTTGAAGAGAACGATTTTACACGAATTACGAACAAACTGACCGAGTGGAGTGCCCCGTTCAAAATCATGGATGATAAATTCATCCTCGTGAAAGACGAGAACACCTCCGCGTATTTGAGAATGAAACTTGGCCAATCCGGTATACTCCCGAGCGGCATCAAGGGCTGGGAGCTTTTCGATACCCAGTCGTGGACAACGACAGATTTCGAGAGAAACATAACGAAACGAAGGGCGATAATCGGTGAGATAACAAAACACATCAAGCTGCTTGATGATGTCGAGGATGTGAGCATTCAGGTTACAATGCCCGAGGCGCAGCTGTATCTTGACAATGAGCTCCCGTATACGGCGTCCGTTATCATTACACCGGCGCCTTACTCTGATATTCTCACCAATAAGAAGAAGATCAAGGGAATAATCGATCTGATCGCATTCGGTGTGGACAGGCTCCAGCCCGAAAACGTCATTGTTACCGACAACCACGGCAATATTCTCTCCGACTTTGAGGCTGAGGACACTGTCACCTATTTGAACCGCGCAAAGGAGGAGTGGAAAATAAAGGAGCGTCTCAGGCTGCAGATGCAGACTGAAATCGCAAACAAACTGAAAGCGATGCTCGGTGACGACAAGGTGGATGTATCCACCGAAGTGGAGCTCGACTTCGACCAGAAAAAGGTCGAGAAAACGGAATTCATACCTATTGTCAAGAGGCCTGATAACCCTGAAACACCCTATGACGAAACCGAGGTTGCGATGAATGTAATCAGGAGTGAGAAGGATACCTCCGAGCATTTCGAAGGCCTCGGGTTTGTCCCCGAAGGTCCACCCGGCGTCGAACCGAATATACCGCCCGGGTACAAAGAGGCGACAAATGAAGGGACAAAGTACGATAAAAAAGAGAATGTGAAGAATTATGAGATAAGCGAGCAGGTTTCTCATATACAGTCAGCCCCTTATAAGATAAAACGTATATCCGTTGCAGTCTGGGTTGACGGCACATGGAAGAAGCTCTTCGACGAAAACGGCAAGCCGCTGTTGACCGAAGAAGGCGGAATAAAACGAACGTATGTTCCGCGAACAACGGACGAAATCCGAAATTATGAAGAAATAGTCAAGGGTGCGATCGGATATGATGCCGCCCGCAAGGATAAGGTTGTTGTGAAGAATATTCAGTTTGACAGAACGCAGGAATTTTCACTTGAAGACGCGTATTTGAAACGGAGGGAACAGCTTCGAAAAACGCTTCTTTCGGCGTTGATTGCGCTTTTTGCAATATTCATTGTTACTCTCGCATATCGTGCAATCTCCAAGGAGCTTGCCAGAAGGAAGCGCCTCAGGGAGGAAGAGCTTGCAAGGCAGCAGCAGCTTATGCGCGAAGCGGCATTGAAATCCGCCGAAGCTGAGGGTGTTGAAGTGGAGCTCTCGACCGAAGAGAGGGCGCGTCTTGAAATGCAGGAAAATGTCATGAGTATCGCCCGCGAGCATCCGGAAGAGGTCGCAAAACTAATCAGAACCTGGCTCGCCGAAGAGCAGTGAGGAGGAGAAAATGGGTAAAGTCCAACCAAAACCTGCCCAGGGTCATGTCATGGGGGGTAAGAAGGCACTGACCGGCCGGCAGAAAGCGTCGATATTTCTTGTCACTCTCGGGTCTGAGATCTCTGCCGAGATATTCAAGCACCTCCGTGAAGATGAGATTGAACAGCTTACTTTCGAAATTGCGCGTCTTGAAACTGTAGACCCTTCCGAGAGAGACAAGGTGCTCATGGAATTCCAGGAACTGATGATGGCCCAGGATTTTATCTCATCGGGCGGAATTGATTATGCGAGAGACCTGCTTGAAAGGGCGCTCGGTTCGCAGAAAGCCATTGATATCATAAACCGTCTCACCTCTTCGCTCCAGGTGCGGCCCTTCGATTTTATTCGAAGAACCGATCCGAGCCACCTGCTGAACTTTATACAGGGAGAGCATCCGCAGACCATAGCGCTGATTCTTGCCTATCTGGAGCCGAATAAATCTTCTATTATTTTGGGTTCACTCCCTGATGATGTGCAGGCGGATGTCGCAAAGAGGATTGCGACAATGGATAGAACCTCACCCGATGTTCTTCGTGAGGTCGAACGGGTTCTTGAGAAAAAACTCTCCACACTTGCGAGCGAGGATTATACAGCGGCCGGTGGAATAAGCACAATTGTGGATATTCTGAACCTCGTTGACAGGAGCACCGAAAAAACAATTATCGAGTCGCTTGAAGAGGATGACCCAGAGCTTGCAGAGGAGATAAAGAAACGGATGTTCATATTCGACGATATAGTTCTTCTCGATGACAGGGCAATTCAAAAGGTGCTCCGGGAGGTGGACACCCCCGATCTTGCAAAGGCGCTGAAAGGAGTTGATTCAGAGGTGCAGGACAAGATTTACAGGAATATGAGCAAACGGGCTTCCAGCCTTTTGAAGGAGGATATGGAGTTCATGGGGCCGGTTCGTTTAAAAGATGTTGAAGAAGCACAGCAAAAGATTGTAAGCATTATTCGAAAACTCGAGGAAGCGGGAGAAATTATTGTCGCCCGCGCCGGCGAGGATGAGCTCGTCGTATAGGAGGGAGGCAGTGGCGCGAAAAATATTCAAGCCCGCAGAGGTGAAGGAGATCAAGTCCAAGGTGCTTATCACACCTCCACAGATCGGGCCGAGGAAACCGAAGGCTGCACCTGTTGAGGAGATTGAGGAGGTGGAAGAGCCGGAGGCCCTGAAAAAGGAAACGTCGCCGGAACTGCCGGTTCAGGAAGAGCGGCAAGCGCTTTTAGCCGATGCAAAAAAAATAAAAGAGGAAGCTGAAGCCGAGACGAAAAGGATCAGGGAAGAGGCCGAAGAAGCGGCCTTTAAGATAATGCAGAAGAGCAATGTTGATGTGCGAAAGGCCACGGAAGAGGCTGAGTCTCAAGCACAGAAAATAATGGACGAAGCGCGTGATAATGTGTTGCGCATAGAAGAAGAGGCCAAAAAAAAAGCGGAGGAAATCATTGCAGAGGCACGGCAAAAAGCGCTCGATGAGGGGCGGGATAAAGGTTTCAAGACAGGTGAGGAAGAGGCGAAGCGGCTTATCGAAAGGCTTCATGAGATACTCAACTCCGCAATCGATGAGCGCCGGAAGATTCTTGACAGCACTGAAAGGCAACTCGTCGATCTTGTTCTTCTTATTACGAGAAAGGTGGTAAAGGTAATTTCAGAAACTGAAAAGAGCGTTGTGATGGAAAATGTGCGGGAAGCGCTCAAAAAGGTAAAGGGTGAAACCCAGATAACGATAAAGGTCAATACCCGGGACATGGAATTAACGAGTAAGCATAAAAAGGAATTTATAGCAGCGGTTGAAAGCCTGAAACAGGTCAGGGTGGAGGAGGACAGCCGTGTGGATCCCGGCGGATGCATCATCACAACCTCCTTTGGCGATATAGATGCACGGATACAGAACCAGCTGCATATAATCGAGAAGAGTATCAGGGAGCTGGTGCCGATTACTGAATGAGCATAGGGGATATCCTTATGGCGATCGACATATTTCAAAAATATAGAACTGCTGTCGAGAGCATAGACACCATTTCCTACGAGGGAACGGTGAGCAAGTCTGTCGGCCTGCTTGTAGAGAGTAAAGGGCCGCTCGCAGGCGTGGGTGAGCTTTGCAGGATAGTGGTCGATGAGCAGGATACCGAAGAGCATAGGGAGGTGCACGCGGAGGTTGTGGGCTTTAAAAACGGCACGGCCCTCCTGTTTCCCTTTTATCATGACAGTGGTATAAAATCGGGGATGCGGGTCATTGCGACCGGCAGGCCTCTGTCCGCGAAGGTCGGTAATGAGTTTCTGGGTAGAGTGATAAATCCGATCGGACAACCGATTGACAGCAGAGGACCAATCGGCTATGAGACGGAGTATCCAATCTTCAACGCGCCGCCGCATGTTCTGAAGAGGAAAAGGATCACCGAGCCTCTCGCAACCGGCATCAGGGCCATAGACGGCCCCCTGACCATAGGGAAGGGACAGCGAATTGGAATATTCTCGGGAAGCGGGATTGGCAAGAGCACGCTGCTCGGTATGGCGGCGAGAAACACCTCGGCAGATGTGAACGTAATCGCTCTGATCGGTGAACGCGGAAGGGAGGTTCGTGAATTTATTGAAAGAGACCTCGGTGAAGATGGCCTCAGGCAGTCGGTCGTTGTTGTCGCGACGTCGGATCAGGCGCCGATTATGAGAATACGCGGTGCATACCTCGCAACGGCAATTGCCGAGTACTTTCGGGATCGAGGGAATGATGTCCTGTTCATGATGGATTCGATAACCAGATTCGCCTATGCGCAGAGAGAAATCGGCCTCGCAGTCGGTGAACCGCCGGCGACAAAGGGATATACGCCGAGTGTGTTTGCAATTCTTCCAAAGTTGCTCGAGCGCAGCGGAATGGCGGAAAATGGGTCGATCACCGGGATTTACGCAGTTCTTGTGGAAGCGGATGATTTGAATGAGCCTGTTTCCGATGCGGTGAGAGGGGTGCTGGACGGTCATATTGTGCTTTCTCGGAAACTTGCCCAAAAGAACCAGTACCCGGCTGTTGATGTGCTTGCGAGTATCAGCAGGCTGACGCCGTATATTGTGTCAAAGGAGCATTTAGAGGCGATCAATCGGCTGAAGGAAGTGCTCGCATATTACTACGATGCAGAGGATTTGATTCAGATAGGCGCATATGTGCAGGGTTCCGATGAACATGTCGACTGGGCGCTTGAAAAGATCGAGAATGTGAACAGTTACCTGAAGCAGAGCATTGAACAGGGTTTTTCCTTTGAGGAGAGCAGGGACATGCTCATGGATATATTTGCGGACGAGCAGGAGTAAATGGCGAAGCGATTCGATTTCAGACTCGAAAACGTACTGAAGCTGCGGCAGAGGCAGGAAGAGACGCGGGAGAGAGAATTTGCCGCACGGAGGGCTCAACTCTTGAAGATCGACGGGGATATACGGGAGCATCGCGTCAAGCTGCACTCTTTTATCCGTGAAAGCAGCCGCACGGAAGGAACCTTTACTGTTCTTGATATTGTGGCTGTTGACAACTACATAACAAGGCTGGAGAAAACGATCGAGGCTCTTGAGGCTCTCCGGATACGGAAAGAGGAGGAGGTGCACCGCGTGCTCCAGCTTTTGAAAGAAGCAAAAAAGGCCAGGAAGGTAATTGAAAACCTGAAAGAACGGGAGCTCGAGCGCCATCGTTCCGAATTGAACAGAGAGGAGAACAGGGAGCTTGATGATGTCTGTCAGCATATCGGGTTAAACCGGGAGGCGCTCACCATCGAGGATGTGCCTGTGGAGGATATGTAATGCCTGTTGAGAATGTGTACCAGAATATATCGAACATACTGCAGCGTATTGAATCGATCAAGAGGAGGTTCGGCGTCCTCCCTCCTCAAGGTCAGGTTCTCTCAGGACAGGGTACTGTTGAACAAAACGTTCAGGCACAGGGCACCACAGAACCAGAACAAGTTTATGAAAAACAGAAAGCTTCAGCTTCATCCGATTTGCAGCAGGTTTCATCCGACAAAACGAGCTTTGGAGAAACGCTTGAGAGAAAGATAGTGGAAATGGATGGGCAGAAGCCGGCAGGTATTCGCGCAGAAAAAACAAGCGCGCAAACAGTAGATTCATCTGCCAGCGCTCCCGGTGTAGATATATACGGCAATATAATAAAAACGGCGTCCGATCGATTCGGGATTCCGGAATCATTGATACAGGCGGTCATAAAGCAGGAATCCGGTTTCAACAATTCTGCAGTTTCTTCGAAGGGGGCAATGGGTCTGATGCAGCTGATGCCGGAAACGGCAAATTCCCTTGGTGTGGAAAACCCGTTCAATCCTGAGGAAAATATTCTAGGCGGTACCCGGTACCTCGTCGATCTGTTGAATCAGTACAACGGCAACCTCAATCTTGCATTGGCCGCGTATAATGCCGGACCGAACAGGGTTGAAAACAAAATTCCCGGGATCTCCGAAACGAAAGACTTTATAGATTCCGTGTTGAGACACTATCAGAGGTATCAAAAATTCAATAAAGAGGAGTTGTAAGTGAGTCTTGCATCGGCCGTTACAAATCTTCTTAAAATCCTTTTCCTGATTCTCCTTATAATTGTCATTATTCTCGGGGGTATCTACTGGTTCGATCACCTGGGTATTATTGACTATAAAAAAATAGTTGGGCCGTTCGGCAAGTACCTCCCTGCCTTTCTGCAGCGAGGAGAAGTTACTGAAGAGGATCCAAAGTTGCTGGAGAAGGAATTCCTGGGAAAGAGGGGGGAGGTCCTCGATGCACGGTCCTCTGAAATCGACCAGAAAAAAGATGAGCTTGAAAAACGGGAGCTCGGGCTGAAAGAGAACGAGGCAAAACTGACTGAGGAGGCAAAGCGTCTTGAGGAGGAGAAAAAAGTTCTAATTGAGAAACAGCGTGAATACGATAATTATAAGGATAATATAAAAAAACAGGCTGAGTATTTTACAAGCATGCCGCCTGAAGCGGCAGTGGAAAGGCTGTCGAAGCTCGATGATCTTTTGATAATTGACATTCTGAGACAGATCGATCAAAGTGCCGCAGAGACGGGAAGTTTCTCGATGGTTCCCTATTATCTCAGTCTTATGGATCCCGAGAAGGCTGCAACGGTTCAACGGAAGATGACCAAAGTGGGTGCTTTACATGATGATTCATAATACCTTTCAAATTACCGATGTTTTTCCGGTACCCGTCAGGGAGGGTGCCAAAAATACGTACCCGTATAGCGGGGATGATTTTGCTTCAATGCTCGCCCTGTATTCCGGTAGCGATTCCAGCGGACAAGCCGGGCAGGATACAGTCCGTGTAACAGAAAACGTTGTACACGGTGATACGAACACTAAAACAGAGGATATGGGAAAAGAGGGGAGTGGGAGCGAAGCTGAAGGGGAAAAATCGTCTTCTGGATCTGTGAATACAAAAGGACGGAGAAAAACGGAAAAAGGTCAAGACTCTCATAGAAAAGTTAAAGCGGATGTCAAGGGCCAAAAAAAAGCTTTGAAATCCGGTGATGCGAAGGCCAAACAATTAGAAAAGAAATTGAGAATGGGCATAAAAACGAAAGTGACGGCGACCGGTACGGCACGGCGTGAAGCAAATCTCGTAAAAGATGAAAAAGTTGCAGGTACGTCTGAAAAAACGAAGACTCATAATGGGAAGGCTGTTAAAAGACATATTCGTGCGTTTAGAGTTTCCGGTGACGGACAATCACTTATTACAACAAAACTAAACAAGAAAAAAACCAGGGTGAAGCTTCCCATTTTGCAGGCCTCTTCGAATAAAAACAATAACCGGGCGGTAAAATTATCAAAAGCCGGGAAAAGACTCAAGAAACAACAGTTAGGGCAATCGGCAAAGTCGCACAGCTTGGGAGCTCGGCATAAAATCGAATCGGCGCTGTTTGACAACAGTCAGGATACCGCGAAGTTACAAAAGGTGGTAAAAACGGGAGATACCGTATCGGCGTTTCTCAAATATGAGCATTCCGCGCAGAACGTGGATATGAAAACCCATTATCAATTCCAGAAAATTGCCGATGGGAATTTTGATGAGATTATCAAGCAGTTTACACTGATATTGAACAGGGGAGGGGGAGAGGCCCGTCTTCACCTGCATCCTGAGTCGCTTGGCGAGCTGAAGCTGAGAATAAAACTGAGCAACAATGAGGTCAGCACGAACATGCTTGTCGACAATCAATCGGTGAAGGACCTCATAATGGAACGACTCAATGTTCTGACGGAAAGCCTGCAGGAGCAGGGCTTTCATCTCGGAAGTTTTCAGGTTGAGGTGAAAGATAAGAAGAACGACTCGTACGAAGTTTTAAACGGTACGAGCGGGGGCAGGGCAGCTGCCGTAGCCGGTGAAGAGGAAATTGCTGCCGGCAACGAAGCGCCGACTGTGCCTCCATGGATATCTACATTGATTAATATAACCGTTTAGGAGGAGAAAATGGATCTCCCACTCATGATGGACCATTCACAACTATTCAAAACAAAACTGGAGGTTGAGAGTTTTAACAAGAGCATCGGGCAGAACAGACCCGTTAAAAATATTCTCGGCAGAGAGGATTTTCTCAAGCTTCTAGTTGTTCAGCTCGAGCATCAGGACCCGACCAATCCACTCGATGATAAGGAATTCATCGCACAGACGGCTCAGTTTTCATCTCTTGAGCAGATGACTGAAATGAATAAAACTCTGGCGTCGCTTATCGACAGCTATAAAACCAACCTCTCGTATTCGCTGCTCGGCAGACGGGTTGAGGTATTCGACGAAGCGGCAGGAAAAATGGAAAGCGGAGTCGTTACAGATGTGAAGTTCGATTCCGGGACTCCCGCGATAACCTTCAATGGCGTTACCTATGGAGTGGATGCGGTGAGAAAGGTATCGCTTGCTGATACCAAAGTGAGTGCTGAATGAATTGTGTATTACATAGTACCATACTTATGGTTTTATCCATTAAATTTCTGGCATTTTGTACCAGAATTTACAAAAAACGATGGTCTTTTACTTTTTAAATGGCCTTTTAAGCATTGGGAAATTAAGGTAAAAACCATTAGGCAAGTGCAGGTTTGAAACTCATACGATTGAAAGTTCACTTGCCTATAGTAATTGACTGAGAATAAACCTGGGAGGGGGCGGTGAGGACTGTATTCAATTTCATGTAAAAGAATGAGGAGTTTGTTCCCATGATGAGATCGCTTTACTCAGGTGTGTCTGGACTGATAAATCATCAGGTCAGAATGGATGTTCTTGGTCATAACATTGCCAATATCAATACCTACGGGTACAAGAAGAGCAGGGTTTCCTTTCAGGATATCCTGTCCCAGACCATTTCGGGGGCGGCGGCGCCTACCGCTCAGAAAGGCGGTGTAAACCCGAAACAGGTTGGCCTCGGGATGACCGTGGCAAGTATTGATAAAATATTTACTCAGGGGAGTTTGCAGACGACCGGTCTCAACCTCGACCTGGCAATTCAGGGTGACGGATTCTTTGTTCTTAAAAAGGGCGAGGAAACATACTACACGCGGGCGGGTGCATTCGGACTCGATAAAAACGGCACCCTGCTCAACCCTGCAAACGGACTCCGTGTACAGGGATGGCAGGCCGTGAGAACAGGGGGTCAGTCCATAATCAATTCAACGGGTGCACTTCAGGACATCGGCATACCTGTTGGAGCGAAGGAACCGGCAAATGCAACCGGACTCATTAAATATAAGAGTAATCTTAATTCTGAAACACCCCTGCTTCCTGCAGGACGGGAAGCTACACAGGAGGAACTGTTGAACGCAACAGTTTCCACGAATATCGATGCATACGACAGCCTGGGTAATGTGCATAACGTGACGCTTGAATTCACCCGTGTGCCGGGCGAGAGCAACTCATGGCGCGTAGCGGCGTCAGTAGAGGGTGCCGATCCCGCAACCCTTTCGCTCGATGTTGGCGGGGGTAGTACAAACGATACAAACACAGTAGTGATGCGTTTCGATAACCAGGGTGCCCCGGTTTCTGTCGAGGATAGTCCGGCAGTGGCTGGTGCGCCTGCTGATATAGTAAACACAGGAAGGCTCACCGCCTCTCTCAATGCAACGTTTCCTGAAAACGGAATCACACAGACGATCAACCTGGATCTCGGATCTGTCAGTGGATATGACGGCATTACACAGTTCGCCGCACCGACGTCGACGAGGGCGTATGAACAGGACGGTTACGGCCTTGGGTATCTCGAGGCATTTACCGTCGACAATTCAGGTGTCATTACAGGCACCTATACGAACGGCGTAAAGGCGCAGCTCGCGCAAGTTGCGCTTGCAACATTTACCAACCCGCAGGGTCTGACGGCCGAGGGAGATAATACGTTTAGAGAATCCAATAATTCCGGCCTTGCAAATGTCGGATCCGCTGAAACCGGGGGCCGTGGCAAGATAACCTCAGGAACACTCGAGATGAGCAATGTAGATCTTGCCGAGCAGTTTACCGATATGATTGTAACGCAGAGAGGTTTTCAGGCTAATTCGAGGAGCATTACGACATCGGATCAAATGCTTCAGGAGCTTTTGACACTGAAGCGGTAATTTTAATCGGGCAGGGCTTTGTAATACAGGTTCTCCCAGAGTGAGAGCAGGTTGATACAGGTAACCCGTTTGAACGGCGCAGAGTACTGGCTGAACCCACACATAATAGAGACAATCGAGAAGACCCCCGATACAACGATCGCTCTTGTGTCGGGTAAAAAACTTGTGGTAAAAGAACCGCCTGAAGAAGTGCTGGCCAGAATTATAGAATACAGGAAGAGATTGGGGATTGGAGAGCCTGTTTTTACAGCGCCCGCTGTGGAGGGGGCTGTGCGAACGGGAACTGTGCGAACGGGACAGGAACAGGAGTAGATGATCCGATTCGGTTTATATGTCTGTGCCTCTACCCGGTAGTATTCAGGAGGATTGAAACATGGATCTTGCAACAATCGGTGGTCTCGGTATTGGGTTTTTCGTTTTGATTCTCGGTATCGTGATCGCGGGAGGGGCGACGGGCCTTTTCGGGTTCATCAGTATACCGTCCGTTCTTATCACGCTCGGCGGCTCTTTTGCGGCTATCATGATCTCCAATACAATGGCCAGGACATTCGGATTGATGAAGGTTGCAATGAACGCGGTTCGCATCCGTCCGCTTGAGGCCGGCCGGATAATAGCAATGATAGTAACCTTTTCCGAAAAGGCGCGCCGTGAGGGTCTGCTCGCACTCGAGGATGACCTCGATGAGCTCGAGGATGAGTTTCTCAGAAAGGGCATCCAGCTCGTGGTTGACGGGACTGACCCGGAGATCATACGAAACATAATGGAAACCGAACTGAACAATATGCAGAGCCGGCATCAGCAGAGTATAAAGATCTTTGAGGATTGGGGGCTTTTTGCGCCTGCGTTCGGTATGATCGGCACACTTATCGGCCTTATCCTCATGCTTTCGAACATCGAGGACAAGAGCGCAATTGGACCCGGTATGTCGACAGCACTCATTACTACACTGTACGGGGCGGTAGTAGCGAACCTTGTATTTATTCCGATTGCAAACAAATTGAGCTATGTAAACGATCAGGAGATCCTGGCGAGGGAGATAATGATCGAAGGGACACTTTCGATACAGTCGGGCGACAACCCGAGAATTGTAAAAGAGAAACTGATATCATTCCTGCCCCCCGATATAAGAATGCAGGTCGAGGAAGAGACGGGAGAGCGGGAATAGGTTCATAGAGGTATCGGCAAATGGCAATAAAGAAGGAGAAGGCACAGCGGAGAGGCACACCGGCATGGATGGTAACATACGGTGATATGACCACGCTCCTTTTGACCTTTTTCATTCTGATGTTTACCACTGCAGAGATCGAAGGGCATGAACTGCAGCTGATACTTTCGGCATTCAGGGGTTCTCTTGGGATGCATACAGGAGGTCTGACACTGTCCCAGGGAATGCTTGCTGAGCTTGGTCAGAGGGTTGAGACATTGCCTTCGAAGGAGAAGGGAGCGCGGCTTGCAAAGGCGGTGGAGAAGGCCGTATCGATCTTTCAGCCTGAAATAAAGAGCAAAAAGGTGAAGATTACGGAGGATGAGCGGGGGATTATCATTTCACTCGTGTCCGACGCCTATTTCGAATCGGGGAGTACGGAATTAACACCGGAAGGCATGCGGGTGGTCGGTAAGATGGGGCGGTTTTTGAAAGAGCCGGAATTCAGCGGGAATGTGATACGTATAGAGGGGCATACGGACAATAAGCTGATTCCCCCGGACAGTCCTGCATATGCGCTCTATCCGACAAACTGGGAGCTTTCAACCGCACGCGCGGTGAAGGTGGTGCGCCTGTTCAACGAGGTGTATGGGATCAAAGGCAAAAACCTGGAAGCAGTTGGCTATGGAGAATTTCAGCCTGTCGAGAGCAACGCGATTGAAGAAGGCAGAGCATACAACAGAAGAATCGATGTGGTAATAATGCGGAAAAAGGAGTACTCGCTGTAAAGTCTGTTTTCACTGTCATGTTATTACGGCCAGGATACTTTTCACGGGAGGGTGTCTTTAACATCAGTTTCAGAACAATGAAACGGTTACGTGCTCATTGACTATTATTGTCTGGTTGGAATTTATTTTTATTATTAGTATTATATATAGGGATAATTATGGTTTTATCCATTAGAATTCTGGCATTTTGTACCAGAATTTCGAATACAAATGACTATATTATACTACATTGCCGTAATATTACATACTTTAGGTAAAAACCATTAGGTAAGTGATAATTTTC
>Ga0315537_1000316_pt1 | contig 36736 bp, 30 predicted proteins | sample SalMarSW160270MG_FD_203091 | JGI IMG/M metagenome (GOLD analysis project Ga0315537, IMG submission 203091) | Salt marsh sediment microbial communities from the Plum Island Ecosystem LTER, Massachusetts, United States - Salt Marsh Sediment SW1602-70 ... | reverse complement strand
ACTGAATTTAAGATTTCAGCATCATACTCTGCACCTGCGGACCGGACCAGCATAGCTGTTTCCAGTGGTGAGGGAAGGGAGTAAAAAATCTGCTTAGCATCGGATATATTATCAAAAAGCTCCTGGTTAATCTCATCCATATCAATTGTAATCTCAGGAGCCTTCTCTTTATCACCTCCCGATCCGCATCCAATAAAAAAGGCTGCAACTGAAACAAATACCAGTCCTTTTATTCTTGTCGATGTAAGAAATTTAACATTCATAATGGCATCAGTTTAAAATATTGTTCTTCAATGATCTTATTAATAATCAAAGTAAAATTAACACTTTTTTTTAAAATACAAAATCAGTGATAACCTGAAAAGTATTTCATAAATTGTGATCGTTCGTAGGTTAATGGATCAGATATCTTCTCATAGCTAAGGATACCTTTGAAATCTTCTATTTTCCGGTAATTATGCTCATCCATCCACTCTTCAACACCGGAAACCAGTTCTGGCAGTTGTTCAATCCCGTTTTTATAAAGGGTTGAACAAACCTGAACTGCTGATGCTCCTGCCAGGATTTGCTTAATGATAGCATGACTATCGTGGATTCCGGTTGAGGCAGCAACATCGATCCCATCGATCTTTCCCGATACAATGCCAACCCACCGCAGGGTCTGCCGGATATCTGTTGGTGAGCTGAAAACTTCAGACGACATAAGCTTTAATCCGGTAATGTTAATATCCGGGGCATAAAACCGGTTGAACAGAACAACTCCATCAGCTCTACGATTATACAACTGTTTGATAAGATGCAGAATATTTGAGAATTGGTTTCCCAGTTTTATCGCCACCGGAATGGAAAGGATCTCTTTCAGTTGAGTTACCAGATCATAATACACCTGTTCATAACCGGATCCTGCCTTATTCGGATCCGTTGGCAGTATAAAAACATTCACTTCTAATGCGTCAGCTCCTGCAGATTCAATTGCCCTAGAGAATGAAATCCAATTCGATGCTGAGATACAGTTGACACTGGCGATTACCGGTATCCGGACTGCCTTCTTTGCCGACTCAATCAGGGTGAGGTATTCATCCAGGGTGTGGCTCATGGTATAATTCCGGATATAATCTGCCGCCTCCGGATAATCGCTATGTTTCATCAGATTACTTGCCTCATACTGTATTTGTTCCTCGAACAGGGATTTCAAAACAACTCCTCCTGCTCCAAGTTCTTCCAGTTTCCTGATCTTCTCAACCGAATCCGTCAGGCCGGAACTACTTACGAGGACAGGATTTTTCAATTTCAATCCAAGATAGGATGCATCCAGTTTTGCCATACCCGATATACTATACCGTTATATATTAATGATAATGTCGTTCTCCGAAGATCAGGCTACCTATTCTTACCATTGTACTTCCCTCTTCAATGGCTATGGTATAATCACCTGACATTCCCATTGACAGTTCACAAAACGATGGTTCTTGCTCAAAGTAATGTTTTTTAACCTTATCGAAAAAGACTTTCAGTGATTTACATTCGGAGCGGATCAGGTCTCTGTTTTCTGTAAATGTCGCCATCCCCATCAGTCCGGTGATCCGGATTGATTTCAGCTCTTTCCATTCTCCCGAATCAAGCATTTCAATGATCTCTTCGTTGGAAAAGCCGAATTTTGCTTCCTCCCGGGCAATGTGCACCTGCAGCAGGCAATCAATTCTTCTGTTGTTCTTAGCCGCATCCTTATTTATGATTTTCAATAACTTCAACGAATCAACCGAGTGGATCAAGTGGACAAAAGGTGCGATATACTTCACTTTATTGGATTGCAGGTGTCCAACCATATGCCACTCAATATCCTTGGGTAAAACCTCCTGTTTTCTTACCAGTTCCTGGACCTTATTTTCTCCGAACACCCGACACCCTGCCTGGTAAGCTTCAAGGATCTCTATCTCGGATTTCATCTTTGAGATAGCTACCAGTTTCACCCGACTGGGCAGGCTATCAAGGATTACCGATAAGTTTTTAGCAATTTCCATGTGATGTTTTCTGGAAATAATGCCTTCATTTCAGGCAATATGCATCTGTTATTTTCTCATTCAATCCAATGTATGGATCACGAGGCCGCTTCTCAGTTTGGGTTCAAACCAGGTTGTTTTTGGCGGCATGATGTTTCCAGTATCTGCGATTCTGATCAACTGGTCCATACTAACCGGATACAGGGCAAATGCAACACTCATCTCCCCCGAGTCAACCCGTCTTTTCAATTCCGTCAACCCACGGATACCGCCTACAAAATCAATCCTGTCCGATCTCCTCAAGTCGGTTATATTCAAATGAGGTCCGAGCAACTGATTCGACAGTATAGTCACATCAAGCACACCAATCGGATCATTATCGTCATAGGTCCCTTCTTTTGCCCGTAAGGAATACCATACCCCATCAAGATACATGGAAAACGTGTGAAGACTATCGGGCTTAAAAACATCCGTTCCCTTCTCTTCAACAAAAAATCCGGATTCTATTTTTGCCAGAAACTCCGCTGATGCAAGTCCATTCAGATCTTTCACAACACGGTTATAATCAATAATGGTGAGCTGATCATGGGGAAAATGTACTGCAAGGAAAAAATTGTATTCCTCCTTTCCGGTATGGCTTGGATTGTTTTTCCTCTTTTCCTTTCCAACCAGGGCTGCCGCTGCTGTCCGATGATGGCCATCGGCCACATAGGTTGAAGGGATCTGTTCAAAAAGTTTGACCACTCTTTCAATTATTTCGGGTTCATTAATAATCCAGAAATGATGCCCGAATCCATCGTCGGCAATAAAATCATACTCCGGCTCATTTTTGTTCACCACATGATCCACAATGGTGTTGATCTCCGGATTCGAAGGGTAGGTTAAAAACACCGGTTCAATATTGGCATTGTTGATCCGCACGTGTTTCATGCGATCCTCTTCCTTGTCGGGACGGGTCAGTTCATGCTTTTTAATAATCCCGGTCATATAATCCTCCACAGCAGCGCATCCAACGATACCATATTGTGTTTTGTTATTCATGGTTTGTGCATAGATATACAAACAATCTTGTTTATCCTGAACAAACCATCCCTTTCCCCTGAACATCGAGAAATTTTCTACTGCTTTATCATATACCTGTTTGGAATGCACATCGGTTCCCGGTGGAAGGTCAATCTCCGGCTTGGTGATGTGTAACAGTGAATAGGGATTCTTTTTTGCCTCCTGCCTTGCTTCCTCAGAGTTCAATACATCATAAGGGCGAGAAGCAACCTGTCTTGCAATTTTCCGTGGTGGTCTGTATCCTTTAAAGGGCTTTAATACGGTCATCTGAAGAATTATCTATTTACCTGAAATGTAACATCACCCCGTTCAAAAAATCCCACTATCTGTCTGGCAGCAGCCACACCTGCATTGATATTTGCTTCCTCAGTCTGTGCTCCCATCTTTTTCGGAGTAAAGAAGAATCTGCCCGGATGGAGCTTTTCGATCTCTTCTTTGCAATCGGGAGCAATATCGGTAACATACCTGAAATCTTCCCGTTCGGCAAATATTTTTTTCAGTGAATCTTCACAAATGATCTCTTTTCGTGCAGTATTCACCAGTGTTGCTCCTTTTGGCATATTCTTCAAAAGGGAATGATTAATTGATTTGATGGTATTCTCATTCACCGGGATGTGTAATGAGACATACCTGCAGCTTGCATAAAGATCTTCCTCCTTTTCAACAACCACCACACCATCTTTTTCCATGATAGATTTATCGATAAAAGGGTCAAAGGCAAAGATCTTCATACCAAGCCCGGCACCTATTCCAGCAACCAGTTTACCTACATTTCCGTATGCATGCAAACCCAGAGTTTTTCCTTTCAATTCCGTTCCGGCTTTCCCATCATAATTGTTTCTCGCGATGAGTATCATCATGCCAATTGCTAATTCTGCTACGGCATTTGAATTCTGGCCCGGCGTATTCATAACAACGATCCCATTATCGGTAGCCGATGCAAGGTCGATATTATCGTATCCTGCGCCGGCCCGCACTATGATTCTCAGGTCTTCCCCGGCTTCAATGACCTGTTTGTTGGCAATATCACTTCGTATAATCATAGCATCAACACCCTTAACGGCATTGATCAGGTCGTCCTGGCTGTCATACTTCTCCAACAAATGGAATTCGTAGCCGGCATCCCCAAGGATTCGCTGAATACCAGTAATTGCTTCGCCGGCAAATGGTTTTACTGTAGCCACAAGTACTTTTTTCATACCGGTTTTATTTATCGTGATTTCATTGATTCAAATTCCTGCATTACATCAATTAACGACTCCACGCTCTCTTTTGGAAGGGCATTATAGGTTGATGCCCTGAATCCTCCAACGGAACGATGGCCTTTTATCCCAATCATTCCCCGTTGCGTGGCAAATTCGAGAAATTCCTGTTCCAGATCTTTGTATTCTTCTTTCATAACCCAGCAGATATTCATGATGGAACGATCTTCCGGGTTAGTCACTGTTGGAATGAAGAGCCTGTTTCTTTCTATTTCTGAATACAAGATCTCTGCTTTAGCATGATTGATTTTTTGCATCTCCCCAACACCTCCCTGCATTTTTACCCACTTCAGGGTTTGGAGGGCTGCAAAGATGGGCAGACAGGGAGGCGTATTAAACATCGATCCCTTCTCGATGTGGGTTCGGTAATCAAACATGGTCGGGAGCACCCTGTCGACCTTCCCCAGTATATCTTCTTTAACAATCACAATGGTGAGTCCTGCAGGAGCCAGGTTCTTCTGTGCACCACCATAAATTATTGCATATTTTGAAACATCCACCGGGCGGCTTAAGATATCAGAAGACATGTCGGCAACCAACGGTACGGGAACATCAATATCCATTTTTATCTCTGTTCCATAGATGGTGTTATTGGTTGTAATATGAAAGTAATCAGCATCATCCGGAATGGTATAACCTGTTGGAAGGTATGAGTAATTACGGTCTTTCGAAGAAGCAACAACGACCACCTCACCAAAATACCCGGCTTCTTTTATTGCCTTCGAAGCCCAGGATCCCGTATCGAGGTAGGCACTCTTCTTCCTCATCAGGTTCATGGGTACAAGGGCAAACTGGGTGCTTGCCCCTCCCCCGAGGAACAAAACATGGTATCCGGAGGGTATGTCCAGAAGTTCTTTGAACAGGTTCTGCACTTCATCCATCACGGCAATAAATTCCTTGCTCCGATGAGAAATTTCCATGATGGACAAGCCGGTACCGGCAAAATCCGTAATCGCTTTTGCCACATTATTCACCGTATACTGTGGCAGGATGGATGGACCAGCATAAAAATTATGTTTTTTCATAGCATTGGGTTTATTAGAAATCTTTTATATCAATCAGATAACCATTCTTTAGTACCGGTATTGTTTTGCATGAGTCAGGGGTATGGCAATAAGGGATTACATCATCGAGCCCTTTTTGCCGTAATCTCGTTCTCTGGGCAACCTTCTCCATATACATCCCCAGGTCGTCTTTTGCCAGCGACCATAAATCGAAAACCGCTTTTGCTGCATCACAATTCGTATAGAATGACTCATGTACCAATAGCTTTTCTGTAATTGCTCCGGCGCAGATGGCATCTTCCAGGCTAAATCTGTTTTTCCAGCCGGCACACAACAACACCACACTCCTTTCCTCTCCTGCTATCCAATCACACAATACTGAAATGTTCAGGAATGAACCGATGATTACCCGGTAGCAGGAACTGGCCATTTGGATAGCCTGTGTTCCGTTGGTTGTGCTATAAACGATTGTTTTTCCCGAGACCTTTTCCCGGGTAAAGTTAAACGGTGAATTACCGAAATCTGCAAAATCCAGAACATAACCATCCCGTTCGGCAGCAATCACATATCCTCTCTTTTTGTACTCCCTTGCTTCATCGATTGTTTTTACCGGAATCAATCGTTCCACGCCGTTTTGAAAGGCGGTAACAATAGCGGATGTTGCCCTGAGGATATCGATAACAACCACAATTGCCTCCTTCTCCTCCTGGTATGGAAACAGTGCTGGAGAAAAACATACTTCAATGCTGCTCTGTTTAACCATATTGTTCTGTTAACATGGGATCCTGTGATTTCCGGCAAAAAATTGCTGATGTGGTCCCGGAGTCGTTTATTTAATTAATAAAGGGTGGTTTTACCACCTTTGCCTTGAGGTCTTTGTTCCTGACATTAATGTAAATGTCGGCACCTTCCTTCCAGAAACCTTCATCCAGGTATGCCATGCCAATTCCTTTTTTCAGAACGGGTGACATGGTACCTGAGGTAACCTCACCGATAGGATGTCCATCCTTATCCCGAACTTCGTAATGTTGCCGGGGAATACCGCGGTCAATCATTTCAAATCCTTTCAGCCTTCGATTTACCCCTTCCTTTTTTTGAGCCAATAATAAATCCTTATCAATAAAATCTTTGTAATCAGCAAATTTGGTAATCCATCCGAGGCCAGCCTCAATAGGCGAGGTATTATCGGTTATGTCGTTTCCATAGAGGCAGAAACCCATTTCCAGTCGCAGCGTGTCCCTGGCACCAAGTCCAATGGGTTTGATACCAAATTCCTCACCGGCATCCAATACTGCTTCCCACAGTTTGGGAGCTTGGCTATTAGGAATATAGATCTCGCAACCTCCGGCACCGGTATACCCTGTTGTCGAGAATAGTACATTTTTCAATCCGGCAAAATCAATTTCCCTGAAGGTATAATACTTCATCTCTTCGATCGGTTCCCGGGTGAGTTTGCTCATTGCCCTGAGGGCAAGTGGTCCCTGGACAGCCAGTTGAGCTATATTATCGGAATCATTAATCAGCTCCTTACCTGCCTGAAGGCCCATCATTCCAGCCTGTTCCAGGCACCAATTCCAATCTTTTTCAATGTTTGCCGCATTGACGACAAACAGGTATTTCGTTTCATTGAACCGGTAGACCAGAAGATCATCAACGATACCGCCCTTTCCATTTGGGAAACATGAATATTGCACTTTTCCATCAGTCAGTGTAGAAGCATCATTTGAAGTAATCCGCTGAATGAATGCCAGGGCTTTGGGACCCTTAATCCAGAATTCACCCATATGTGAAACATCAAAGACACCCAATTTTTCCCTGACTGTCATGTGTTCATCTGTGATTCCGCTATATTCAATGGGCATCAGGTAGCCTGCAAACGGTACCATTTTCGCTCCAAGTGCAAGATGGAAGCGGGTAAACGATGTCTCTTTCATGGGAGGATCAGTTATAATTATTTACTCAGGATTTCAAATTCCACACGCCTGTTCTGTGCCCTTCCTTCTGCCGTATCGTTTGTGGCAACCGGACGGGAAAATGCGTACCCGGCATATTCAAGCCTATCCGGATCAGTGCCATTTCCGATCAGGTAATCAACGACCGCTTTAGCCCTCGCTTCAGAGAGTCTCTGATTTACCTGAAATGAACCCACATTGTCTGTATGCCCGGAAATCTCAATCCGAAGTGTTGGGTTACTTTCCAGCAATTTGAGTACCCGCCCCAATTCTTCATAAGAAGCTGCGGTGAGTGTTGCTTTATTGAGCTCAAAGAATATGTTTTTCAGGATCACTTTCTCGCCAACCTTTACTTTCTGGAGTGCAAAATTACTGATCATCTCAGACGCTTCAGTATCGGGAGGGATGTTAATGATATCCAGAAACACCATATAACCCTGGGATGTAATTTCAACTCCATAGTTCTTTTTCTCCTCCAGGCGAATGGAATAGCTTCCGCTCTCCTTATCGGAAATGGAGGTCGCGATAACATCATTGATATCCATATCGATAATCTCGAGGCGAGCCATCACCGGAACTGAGTCTTCCCGATCGGTAACGATCCCTTTCAGTAAAATAGATTTGTCAATCTCAACTACCGGTACTTCATCCAGAAATGCAAGCCATTCCAATTCAACTTCGGGATACTCTTCTGCCTCAGAGAGGATGTCATCGTACACCAATTCAGGTATGTAGGAGACCTTATAGATATCCATCATTCCATAACTATCCTCCCGCATGGAGGAAATATAGGCTGAAGTGGAATCATTATAGGTTGTATAGAATAGATCATCCCCGGCTGAATTGATGGGGAATCCAATGTTTTGAGGTACCGACCACTCTCCATCCGGAAGCAATATCGATTTGAAGATATCAAATCCTCCCATGCTATTATGCCCTTTTGAGCTAAAAAAGAGTGTTGTTCCATCCGGGTGAAGAAACACTGCTTCTTCATCAAATGGTGTATTAATTATCGGTCCAATGTTTTCAGGTCTTCCCCATTTGTCCTTCTCATCTTTCCGGCTCACAAAAATATCTGTACCTCCCAGGGTATTCTTCTTCGAGGCACTGATGAAATAAACGGTTTTTTTGTGCGCATCGAAACTGAGGGTAGTCTCCCGCTGTCCGGAATTAAACTTGCCGGACATCTTCCTGGGGTTATTCCATTGACCCTTCTTAAATTCGCTAATAAAAATATCTCCATTGTTACTGTTGCCATAATAGATGTAGAGCAGACTGTCACCATCTGTAATGGAAAGTGCTGCTTCATTGTACTCTGAATTGATCTTTTTACCAACATTCTGTGCTTCTTCCCACCTGTTGTTCCGAAAAAAGGATACATAGATGTCCTCATTGAATTTATTGTCCAGCAGGTTTCTCCTGTCATCCAATATGCTTGCTCTTCGCGAGGTAAAATACATCCGGTTACCGCTGGATGTGATCAGTGGGTTGTAATCGTCATAGGGTGAATTGATTGCATCACCAAGGTTTGTTATCCCAGCCGAGACTATTTTCTCCATAAGGGCAATTCCGTTTTCACACTCCCGGATCAATTTATCAAAATCAATTTTATTTTTCTTGCGTTCTTTCTCGGTGAGGCTATCCCGATGAGTTTTGTATTCTTCAATGGCACGCTCAAAATCATGATTGAAATGGTAAGCCCGTCCAAGCATCAAATGAATATCACTGGCAACATTGTTGTTAAATTCATAGGCTCTTTTAAAATTGTTCAGTGCATCTAACTTCCGTTCAGAATAGAGGCAGCAGACACCCATTTTATAATTCAATTGTGGATTATAGGTATTATAGGCGGCGGCAATTTCGTACTGCTCCAGGGCATCGCCATATGTCCCAATTCCTTTGGAAAACAGTTTTTCGGCCTCTTTCACATGTTCCCACGCTTCATCAAAACCCTGCTCTTCTATGTTGAAATCCTTTTTGTCAATTTTAATGTTCTGCTGGGCATTCACTCCGATTGAACCAACAAGCAGCAGTGTTACGAAAACAAACCGGATATTTTTCATAAACTTATATTTTATGATTCATCTGAAAAGCCATTCCTGTCCTGGTCCGGGCAATGGGATAAAATTACAATAAATTTCCTTACTTCCGAAAGCCGGATTTGAATTTATTCCATCCCCCGGGAATCTAAAAACATCGTGTTACAACTTTACGAGATCGGATTCCGAAAGGTTTGAAAATTGTTTAACAAAATAGTTCAATGTTTGGGAGAAAAGTTATTTTTATTACTTTTATACAGGCTAATGGATTACACATTAGGCTGACGTTAAGGGCATGGTATCATACCGGAGATTGCAACTCAAAAAATTTATATTCTGAAAGTTAGAACATCAATGAAGGAGAAGAGCAAATACATTAATCTGGAGTATCTGGAAAACATCTCAGGTGGCAGCAAATCCCTGGTAAAAGAGATGGCTGAAATCTTTTTGGAACAGGTTCCGGAATTCACCAGAGAGATGAAGGAATTATTGGCAAAGAAGGATTATCAATCGCTTGGACTGCTGGCTCATAAAGCAAAATCATCTGTTGCGATAATGGGGATGAATGAACTGGCTGAGGATCTGAAGGATTTTGAACATCTTGCAAAGGAGATGAAAGATGTGGAGCGTTACCCATCTTATATCGAACGGTTTGAACTGAGTTGTTATGAAGCGATACTGGAATTGAATGAAATCATTGAAAATCTTTAACCGGACATTGCTTTATGTTAAAAATCGAAAAAGTTGACAACATTGAAGTAGTCAAGTTTGAAGATGTACAGAAATTCAATGCGTTGATTACTGAAAAGGTGAAAGAAGAGTTGGCCCAGTTGTTTGAAAAACCTAACACAAGGCTCATTCTGGATCTCCAGGGAGTGAAGTACATTGACAGTTCTGGTTTTGGGGTGTTTCTCTCAGTAATGAAAATGGCAAATAACAACTACGGATTTTTTAAGCTTTGCAACATTGCTCCTGAGGTAATGGAATTATTTAAGCTTCTTCAACTTCATAATATATTTGATATCTACGAAGACCGGCATGATTGCATCAAGAGTTTTTCATGAAAGCAATCTGCCACAAAGCATTACCGCTATCTTTCACCAAGCAGGAAAACACTGGTAACCACCATTAGTACCTGAATACTATTTTTTTCCCTTCCACATCGACCACAACCTTACCCTGGACTGCAGTTTGTTCAGATAATATTTGTTTGGAGAGGGTATTAACAATCTCTTTTTGCATGATTCGTTTTATGGGTCTTGCCCCAAATTGCGGATCATATCCTTTTATAGCGAACCATTCGGTTGCTTTATCAGTCAAGCTGAGATCTATCCCTGCTGCTTCAGCACTTTTTTTAATGATGTTGAACTGTAACCCTACAATTTGTTTAATCTCTTCAAAGGTAAGGGGTGAGAAAAGGATGATTTCATCGATACGATTGAGAAATTCCGGTCTTATGGTCTGTTTCAGGAGAAGGAACAGTTCCCGTTTAATCTCTTCCAACACTTCCTCCTTGTTTTCCTGATCAAGCCCGAAAATCTTCTCCTGGATAAGGTGCGATCCGATGTTTGAAGTCATGATAACGATTGTATTTTTAAAATTAACTGTTCTGCCTTTGTTATCGGTAAGGCGGCCGTCGTCGAGCACCTGCAACAGCACATTAAAGACATCAGGATGTGCCTTTTCAATCTCGTCAAGCAGGATAACGGAATAGGGTTTTCGGCGAACGGCTTCTGTCAATTGGCCCCCTTCATCGTATCCGACATATCCGGGAGGAGCCCCTATCAGTCGTGAGACAGAGTGTCTTTCCTGGTATTCCGACATATCGATCCGTGTGATCAGGTTTTCGTCATTGAACAGGAATTCCGCCAGTGCTCTTGCGAGTTCCGTTTTACCCACACCTGTGGTTCCGAGAAAGATAAACGATCCGATAGGCCGTCTCACATCCTGCAAGCCTGCTCTGCTTCTTCTGACCGCATCGGCGATGGCTGTGATTGCCTCCTCCTGTCCCACTACTCTTTTGTGCAACTCATCCTCAAGGGTAAGCAATTTTTCCCGTTCGCTTTTAATCATTTTAGCCACCGGAATGCCGGTCCATCGTGCCACAATTTCAGTGATGTCTTCCGATCCGATCTCTTCTTTAATCAGCGCCATTTCGGATTGGTTCTCTTTGAGTTCATTCTTCAATTCTTCGATGGCCTTTTCTGCCTCTTTGATTTTACCATACCTTATTTCCGCCACTTTACCATATTCTCCCTGGTTTTCAGCCTGTTCTGCTTCAAACTTGAGATCTTCTATTTCCTGTTTCTTCCGCTGTATGGAGTCGATAATATTCTTTTCCGTTTCCCATTTTGCCTTGAGTTTAATCCTCTCTTCATCAAGGTTGGCAATATCTTTTTTCAGATTCTTGAGTTTTTCTGAATCTCCTTCTCTTTTTATGGCTTCCCTTTCGATCTCCATTTGCTTGATCTTTCGTTCCAGTTCATCAATCTCTTCCGGAAGGGAGTTCATTTCAAGCCTGAGCTTAGATGCTGCTTCATCGATCAGATCAATCGCCTTATCAGGCAGGAACCTGTCGGTTATATAGCGATTTGAAAGTTCTACAGCAGCAATGATTGCTTCATCTTTTATCCTCACGCGATGGTGATTTTCATACCTTTCTTTCAGTCCTCGCAGGATAGATATTGCATTGAGTGTATCCGGTTCATTCACCATGACAATCTGAAACCGTCTTTCTAACGCTTTGTCGGTTTCAAAGAATTTTTGATATTCATTCAGGGTTGTTGCTCCTATTGCCCGCAGCTCACCTTTTGCCAGTGCGGGTTTCAGGATGTTTGCCGCATCCATTGCTCCTTCACTTTTCCCGGCACCCACCAGGGTATGAATTTCATCAATAAACAAGATGATCTCTCCGTTGGCAGCAATTACCTCCTTTACAACTGCCTTCAATCGCTCTTCAAACTCGCCTTTGTATTTTGCTCCTGCAATCAAAGCTCCCATATCAAGAGAATAAACCTGTTTGGATTTCAGATTCTCAGGGACATCACCCTTTACCAGCCGATGCGCCAATCCTTCAACTATAGCTGTTTTCCCAACACCGGGTTCCCCAATAAGGACCGGATTATTTTTAGTTCTCCGGGAAAGGATCTGGAGTATCCTCCGGATCTCCTCGTCCCGTCCAATTACCGGATCGAGTTTGCCCGATCGTGCATAATCGTTTAAATTCATGGCAAACCGGTTCAAAGAATTAAACGTGTCTTCAGCAGTCTGACTATCCACTTTTGACCCTTTCCGAAGATCTTTAATTGCCTGTTTCAACTCTTTTTCATTAATCCCCATATCCTTCATCATCCGTGATAGGTCATCTCCCGATCCAAGGATCCCAAGCAATACATGCTCAACCGATACAAATTGATCGCCCGATTCCTGTGCACTTTTCAGTGCCCTCTGTAACACTCTGTTTGCATCAGCAGAGAGGTATTGCTCCCCTCCTGAAACTTTCGGATAGGAATTAATTATCTGATCAAGAGCAGGATATAATTTAGAACTCAATACGCCAAGCTTATTAAACAGGTACTGAGTAATGTTTTCACCCTCACTCAATATACCCTTCAGTAAATGACCGTTCTCAACAGCCTGATGCTGATACCCGGAGGCAATAGAGAATGCCTGTTGTATTGCTTCCTGTGACTTTATGGTAAAATTGTTTAAATTCATTGCCTTAACTTTCTATGTTATCAGACAATACTCCTCAAATGATTTGCCAATCTCAATCGACATTTAATCAAATGAAAAAATGACAACAGGGAGCTGATTATCAGTCATTTTGGCATATCGGTAGTTGAAAATCATGACAGTTTCTGTGGGGAATATGTTTTTTTTAGTATATTGTTCGGAACCGAACAAGCAATGTAATGAAACCGCCCAATTCTCCGAAAAGTGAAAGAGGTTGACATCGATTTATCGATTTGATAGATAGAACAATGAACAATTTGGCATTAAATATGTAAAATAAAGAGGAATAGGATGGACCGGGGAAATCCATGATTTGAAACTGGAATGTAATGTTTAATCGGTATTCTGACACCACAATGGCATTGGGAATAAAGAAAATCCGGGATATGTATAAACAATATAAATACATGGCAATAGGATTAATTATTCTTGTTGCCAGGTTGGTAACAAACGATCTTGCTATACCTGTTAATGCACAGAGTCAGTTAAAAGATCTTTCATTTGCAAATCCAAACCAGAGCCGGATCTCTTTTCAGTTCAAATTCATCAATAACCTGATCATCGTTCCGGTCATAATAAATGACTCGGATACGCTACATTTCATACTGGATACAGGTCTCAGTACTTCCATCATGACTGAAATTTCCTGGGGTGATACCTTACTGCTTAATTATACAAGGCAGGTGAAGCTAAACGGTCTTGGTCAGGGTGAACCGGTTGATGCATTGCACTCATATGGAAATAATTTCAACATTTCCGGGATCCAGGGAGTAAATCAGGACCTCTATATTCTGCTCCAGAATGTATTTAATCTATCCGCGATATTTGGCACCAAAGTGCATGGTCTGATCGGGTACAATATGTTTAAAAATTTCATTGTAGAGATCAACTATGATCGAAAGGTGATCACATTTCACAATCCTGATAAATACAAACCCCCAAGGTACCTGAGAAGAGGGACTACTCTTCCACTGATCATACATCAGACAAAACCATATGTATACGGAGTCATTACGCTTAAGGATGGTACTGATGTGCCGGTAAAATTACTCCTGGATACAGGAGCCAGTCACGCCCTGTGGATGGATGTAGAGTCTGACAATAACATCACTTACCCGGAAAAAACAGCGAATGTTTTTCTGGGTAAAGGATTAAATGGTGACATTTTTGGAAAGATTGGCCGGATGCATCAATTCACCATCGGGAAGTATACCTTTGATAAACCCATTGTTGCCTTCCCCGATTCCCTTTCAGTAGGGGACGCAATTGGAAGGGATAACCGAAACGGAAGCCTGGGATCTGAGATTCTCAGAAGGTTTCATGTAATCATAGATTATCCCAACAGCCAGATTACCCTGTTTCCAAATCGTCTGTACCGCTCAGAATTCAAGCTGAACAGAAGTGGGATAGATATTGAGGCTCCATTACCCGGGATACCATACTATGTTATTTCAAACATCAGGAAGGATTCGCCGGCGGATAAAGCGGGATTGCGCAAAGGGGATGAAATCAAATACATCAATGGTAAGAATACCGTGATTATGGATATCAACGAGATGTACGAATTCTTCCAGGAAAAGTCCGGTTATAAACTCAAACTAAGTATTACCAGAGAAGGGTATTTCTTTAGGGTTGTTCTCTACCTCGATGATTTCATTTAATGGTTCCTATTCTGAATTTTGGGATAATAATCCAAATATTATTATCTTCAACAGGTCAATGTAACATTCTTGATCATTGTTTACCGTTATGCACTAGTGGATTAGAGAATATTATCAAGACAGGACGGGTACTTTAATAGCGTTTAATATCTTATAATTATGAGTGAACAGATACTAAAAGCCCTGATGCAGCTCTTTGCAATTATCGCAAGACCAGAAAGCAATAAAAGCGACAGAAGGACCGTGGTCGAGTCCTTCCTTAACAGGCAACTAAATAAAGAACTGGTTGCAGCCTACCTCACTGTTTTCGACGATTATTACAGCCTGCATCAGGAAAAACAGAAAGAAAAGGATAAACAGATACGAAGAATCTCTTCCAGCTCTGTTCGTGTCTTAAAGATCTGCACTCAGATCAATGAAGAGCTTACGCAAACACAAAAGGTTATCGTCCTGGTTCAACTGCTTGAATTCTCCAAATCGGGAGGAGGAAGCGTAACAGATCAGGAACTGGAGTTTATCAAAACGGTTTCTGATACGTTCAATATCGAGGAGAGAGAGTATACATGGATTCAGGCATTTGTCTTAAACTCATTCGATAATATTCCCGAATACGAAGACTTACTGATCATTGATAATAAGAAAGAATCTACAGTTCATCAAACCAAACACATCTGTGTAGATACACTTGATGGTCAGATATGGGTTTTTAATGTCTCCACGGCAAACATGTACCTGCTGAGGTATATTGGAAACAAGGAATTGTACATGAACAGCCAATTGCTTCATCAGGATAAGGTATATGTATTCAATGTCGGTGCCTCCATTCGTGACCCGAAAACAAAACCGATCTATTACAGCGATGTAATCTCCAAGTTCAGACCTGAACTGCTGGAATCAAGAATCGTTTATGAAGTGAAGAATGTTGAGTTCAGGTTTAAGGGGGGTAAGGTTGGTTTGCACGATATCTCCTTTGAAGAAGAATCAGGGCGCATGGTGGGTATCATGGGAGCAAGCGGTGCCGGAAAGTCTACCCTGCTGAATGTGCTCAATGGTTCCAATGAACCCTCAAAAGGTGAGGTGCTGATCAATGGCGTGAATATACATACCGAGAAGGAGAAAATTGAAGGAGTAATCGGCCACGTTTCGCAGGATGATCTGCTGATTGAAGAACTAACCGTTTTCCAAAACCTCTATTATAACGCAAAACTATGTTTTGATAACTATACGGAAGAAAAGCTTGTTGAAACGGTAAATAAAACCTTGCAGAACCTTGGGCTTTTTGAAATTCGGGATATGGTAGTCGGAAGTCCGCTCAATAAAAAAATCAGTGGAGGGCAGAGAAAACGATTGAACATCGCACTGGAATTGATCCGTGAACCCGCAGTTCTGTTCCTCGATGAACCGACATCAGGATTGTCTTCAAGGGATTCGGAGAATATCCTCGACCTTCTGAAAGAACTTGCGCTGAAAGGCAAGCTGGTGTTTGTTGTCATACACCAACCCTCGTCGGATATTTTCAAAATGTTCGATAAACTGATCATCCTGGATACCGGCGGTTGGTTGATCTATAATGGTGATCCCATTGAATCCATTATCTACTTCAAATCGAGGATGCAACATGCCAACTGGAACGAAAGTGAATGTCATGCCTGTGGAAATGTAACCCCGGAACAGATCTTCAACATTGTGGAATCAAATGTACTGGATGAATATGGAAAAGTGACCAATACGAGGAAAATCTCTCCGAAAGAGTGGAATGAATATTACTTTGAATTTTCTGAAGAAAATGTAAAGAAAATTGAACAGTCATCCGGAATACCGGAAATATCCTTTAAGATCCCCAACAAGCTGAAGCAATTCTGGGTTTTCGTCAAGCGGGATGTTCTTTCCAAACTGGCGAACACCCAATACATGATATTTAACCTGGTGGAAGCCCCTTTACTCGCTGTTATCCTTGCTTTTCTGATCAAGTATTATGATGTAAGCACATCCAATGAATACGGATATTTTCTCTTCGAAAACAGCAACCTTCCGATTTATATTTTTATGTCTGTCATTGTTGCCGTTTTCATGGGATTGACGGTGAGTGCTGAGGAGATCATCAGTGACAGAAAGATCCTGAAACGGGAAGCATTCCTGAACCTGAGCTGGTCCAGCTATCTGCTTTCCAAGGTGGCTGTTCAGTTCATAATAGCCGCTATTCAGGCATTGACCTTTGTAGTGGTAGGAAATTCCATTATGGGGATCAAGGGCATGTACTGGCAATACTGGCTGGTACTATTCAGTGCCTGGACCATGTCCAATATGATGGGGCTGGTCATATCCGACAGCTTCAAAACGGTCGTTACCATCTACATCCTGATCCCCTTCCTTGTCATTCCACAGATTCTGTTGAGCGGGGTTATGGTGAAGTTCGAAAAGCTTAATCCATCCCTCTCCTCTCCCAGCAAAATTCCATTTTATGGTGAAGCCATTACTGCAAGGTGGGCTTATGAAGCACTTGCTGTCTATCAGTTTATGGAGAATAAATATGAGAAACAATTTTACCAGTACGATAAAATTAAAAGCAAGGCAAATTTCAAGCGAAGTTACTGGCAGGAAGCGTTGATTAACGAACTGAATTTTGTAGAGAATCACATGAACGAACCCGATCAGAAAGAGCGGATCAAGGATGCCCTGCTGCTGCTCAGGAATGAGATCTCACACGAGATGGAGAAGAATCGACTGGTCAAACTGGATGTCGTTGATGACCTGACTTTAGACCGGGTATCATCGGCGGTATTGGCAGAAACGAAAACCTATATAAATACCATCAAGGAATACAACAACAAACTATACAACCGGGCGACAGAGATTAAAGATTCTATTGAAACGCATCTGGTAACTACTGACAGGGAAGCCTTCCAAAAACGTAAAAGGAACTATGCCAATGATAAACTTACGGAATTTGTTAAGAACTCCAACGAAACGGTCAGAAGCATTGATTATAAAGGAAGGATTTACCAGAAATTTGAGCCCATATACCTGGATCCGGAATCACCGTTCATTAAGGCTCATTTTTATGCTCCCCGGAAACAGCTTTTTGGAAAATTTGTCCCGACATTCTGGGTCAATATCATCGTGATCTGGTTGATGACCTTCACCCTGTACGTATTACTCTATTTCAGACTTTTGAAGAAATTCCTGGATTCAATTGAACAATTAAGTGGACGGTTTTCCAAAGGAGACTAACCTACCGCTTTCACCACCAGGGAAGATGTCAGATGAGGCCTGTTTCGCCCCCCGGCGAATAAAAAAACCCACAGGATAAAATTCCTGAGGGCTTATCAAAAAAATGTTTTATCAAGCTGATTGAATACCTGTCTTTTGCGGAGATGGATCAATCGGTAATTTCAATCATTTTGAACGGAATGCGGATAATGGATTCGTAATCTTCTCCGGCTTCCAGCATATCTTCATCATCCTCTTCATAATACCAGTTTATCTCCACTTCATTCTTCGATTTATGAATGGCTTCCAATTTCTTGAAGACATCCAGAATACATTTGGATGAACTGGTATTGAAATATTCGAGTTGAATATTTACTTTGGTTTTTGGGAGAGGGTCGGCTTTGTACTCCTCAAGCCAGTCAACCAATGGTTTGTAAAATTCAATTGAGTTTTCAGGGATCGACCTTCCTTTGATCTCTATGATTCCTTGTTCAGCATCAAATTTAACTGTCGGAGTCTTCGGGGTTCCTTCTATTGAAATTGGTTCCATATGCTATCAATTAAACTTTTAAAATTATGATTTCTCTTCTGATATTGTTATATCAAGGTTAAAAAAGTAATAATCGTTATTGAAATTCTGAAACATGTAGTTCAGCTTGTTACCGGTCTTCCTTGCAATGTCAACCAGCCCAAGTCCTCCCCCACCTTTTGAAGAAAGCTTCTGATGATTCAGAATAAACTTGTACATATCTTTTAATTCCTCCCTGGAAAGTGAGTTGATTTTATCAATCTTATCCTTAAGGTATTTGATTTTATCGGATGCGATGAAATTTCCTGTGGTGATCTTATAGCCTGAATTTTCCTTGACAATGACAAGGATCCCAAATTTATTATCAACCTCATTCCGGAATTCACCCGGCAGGTCGTCAATGTGGTGGTAAAGGTTCTGCAGGCTTTCCACCAGAATATTATACATTTTTTTTCTTATCTTGGGATCTTCATCTTCTTCTGTCAACTTTGACTCAACACTGTCCAACACATTATTGATCATATCCGAGGTAACGCTCCCCTTAAAGGATAATACTACATTACCACTACTAAGTTCATCAAAATAATCATGTACATTAAAGCTCATCAAAGGCCAATCTTTTCCTTAGTCCTTAACATTCTGACTAAATCGGTGATTATAATCAACAAATATAAAAAAAAATATATCTTTTGAAAACACAGATAGAAATTGTTGTTTCAATAAGTGATTCATAAAAGTAATATAATTTTCAGAATATTCTTTCCCTCAACTCTATTTTACTGATTGTTTTGTTAGGATGACTCTGTTTTTTGTTTTTTTGAACCTTGGTAAAGTACATATTTCTGGAATTTTACTTCAAGTGGTCCATTATAGAGTGTCATTTTTTTTGAAGGATGAAGGCCAATGTGTTTCAGTGCTTCTTTATTGGAACTCAATATCCAGGTATAATACCCTGCATAGTTACGTTTCAGTACATCTCCCACATTCTGGTATAACCGGTTGATTTCGCTGGTTTGCATTCGTTCGCCGTACGGGGGATTCATGATTATAATCCCTTCGTTCCATGGGGGTGTGAGTTTTTCAAACGGAGCCTGACGGATCTCAATTTTTCCGTTAAGCCCGGCATAGTCAGCGTTTTTTAATGCCATGGATACACATGTTCCTGACCGGTCTGAGCCTCTGATCTCTCCGTTGATATCTGGTTTATTCAAGGATTGCTTTTTCACTTTTTCAAACAGTTCAGGATCATAATCGAGCCATTGCTGAAAAGCGAACCTTTTCCTGAAAGAGCCGGGTGGTATTCCATTGGCTATCAAGCCGGCTTCGATGACGATGGTTCCTGAGCCGCACATTGGGTCCATCAGGTTTGATTCTGGTCTCCAGCCTGCAAGTTGCAGCATTCCGGCTGCAAGCACTTCATTCAGTGGTGCTTTATGTGTATCAGAACGATATCCCCTCTTATGCAGTGATGCCCCGCTGCTATCAAGGGAAAGGGTAAATGTCTGGTTACTGATGTGAACATTGATAAGCAGATCAGGCATCCGGCTATCAACATCTGGGCGTTTTCCGGTTCGGTCCCTGAAAGAATCAACAATTGCATCTTTTACCGTGAGTGCAACGAAGCCGGAATGCCGGAAGGTGGAAGAAAAAACCACTGCATCAATACGCAACGAATGTTCCGGCGAAAGGTATTTATTCCATTCAATAGCCCTTGTTTTTTGGTACAGTTCACGTTCATTCCTGACAGTGCAAACATGAATCGGTTTTAACACCTTCAGGGCTGTACGAAGATGATAATTAGCCCGGTACAACAGTTCCGTATCCCCGGAAAAACGGACACCACGCTTCAAGGGCACAATCGTATCTGCACCCAATCCCGATAATTCCTTCATGAGCACCTCTTCAAGTCCGGGGAGGGTCTTTGCGATCATCTCAAATGTAGAACGCTTACTCATCATCTTGCTGGCAAATTACCTTTTATAAAACCCAAAGTATCCTGTAATGCCTGAATGGCATTATGTAACCGGTTCTCTCCCCTGCCTTCAATCATTCGGTAGGATGCGCCATAACGAATCAACTCATCCTGGTAGCGGCTGAATAGCCGCTCCCGGTCCAACCCGCTATGCTCCCTGACCGGATCATTTATCCACTCAATATCGGTACGGCATAACAGGTAAAGATCTACCGTGATCTCCCGAATGGCACGATCGATAAAATCCGGACAGGTCTGATACCTCTCAAGGAACCATACTCTGGTGATGATCAATCCTGTATCGAAGAAAACAAATTGGTCAGCACCTTCATACTGATTGGTTAATTCCTCAATCTGTCTTCTGCCTATGTGCAGGAGGTCCTGGTATCCATATTCTCTTCCCAGGTTCCTGACAAATCCCCTGGCATATTCAGGAACCCAGGCCGTTCCGAAAGACCGGGCGAGCTGCTCTGCAAGCGTAGTCTTTCCGGTAGATTCCGGCCCGGTAATTACTACCTTTTTAAGCCCTCTTTTTCTGTCTGTATCTCCTTTTTCCATTCAATATACCCTTTGAAAGCCATCAGGGTATATACCAGAAACAGTACAACTGTCGGGTACATCCCCTTGTATACATAGAGTCCGAGCGATACCGCATCAACTACAATCCAGATCAACCAGTGCTGAATAATCTTCCGTGCAAGCATCCAGGTGGCAACAATACTCGCCGCAGTGGTAAAAGCATCCCAATAGAGCAGCTCAGAAACCTCAACATTAAGCAATTCCGGTAACTTCTTCAGCATATACACCAGCACAACGTAGATGCATGCTGTAATGATCAATAAAATCACACCCAGCTTTTGCGTTAACCTTGAGATGCGTAATGTATTTGTTTCCTGGCTACCACTACCGTGCAGCCAATAATACCACCCGTATATACTGATCACAACATAATAGATGTTCATCCCCATATCAGCATATAGCCGTTCACCATAAAAGACATATATGTAAAGCGCTGATGTGATCAGCCCAAGGGGCCAGAGCCATATTTTCTGTCGTATGGCGAAATAGAGATAAAGCAGTCCCGATATCGCTCCTAATATCTCAATGTATTGGTTGGACAGCCATTGAATAATAGGGCTCATGAGATTGCTTCTTACCTGTCTGTTTTCCGGGTTAGTCCTTTTCCAGCTTGCTCAGGTATTGATCGGAGTGTTGCAGTATTTGAATCGCTTTCAGGAATCCTGAGTCCTCTTTATTGATTACTTCATAAAATTCGCTCATATCCCATATATCCCTGGCAATCAATCCTTTAATTACGAGTTTCATTTTATCTCCGGAGACACTGATCCCTTTTGAATCTGGTTCAATACCCTCATTCTTCGCCAGCTGAACCAGATTGTTGATCATATCGTCGCTCACCGTAAAGGAAGCATTAAAATCTTCAAACGTGGTGTATTTCCGTATCAGCTTATCCCTGTTTCTGTCAACAAAATCAAGGGTATAACTATTGATTATTCCCTGTCCTGATATTTTTGTATAATAGTTGGAATAACCTGATGTATCGAGCGGTACGAAGAAATCCGGCATAATACCTCCCCCGCCATATACTGTCCTCTGTTTCACCAGTGTCCTGAATTTTAGCGAATCCGGGAACTCAATGTTTTCGATACTGCCAAATTCACCATTCTCGTATCGTTTTGAAAGGTCTTTTGCGTATTCTTCAAAACCATCATCATATGGTTTTTGTATCAACCGTCCGGTAGGCGTATAATAGCGTGCAATGGTCAGGCGGATCATGGAGCCATCGGTCAGCATAAAAGGGCGTTGGACCAGGCCTTTGCCAAATGATCTTCTTCCGACAAGGATTCCCCGGTCCCAATCCTGTATAGCTCCGGCAACAATTTCACTCGCTGAAGCCGAACCTTCATCGATCAGTACGACAACCCGTCCGTCATTAAACTCCCCTGCTGATGTGGCTCTGTAGTCCCTCCTGGGAATGTTTTCACCCTGCATATAAACAATCAGTTTTCTGTCTGACAGAAAATGGTCGGCAAGCTGAACTGCTGGTTCCATATATCCCCCGCCATTGTTTCTTAAATCCAGTATCAGATCCTGAATATTTTCTTTCCTGAGTTTTTCAAGTGCGTCATTGAACTCATTCATTGTAGTCAGCGAGAAACGGTTCAGCTTGATATAGCCGATATTTTCATCCACCATGAATGCAGCATCGAGGCTGTTGATCGGTATTTTATCCCTGGTAATGGTAAAACCGAGCAGTTCCGGAACACCCTTTCGTCTGATACGTATAGAAACTTTGGTGCCTTTCTCCCCCATCAGCTTATCCTGTACTTTGCTGGTTGACATCCCCACTCCGGCAACATTTTCATTCTCAATCTCCACAATTCGGTCGCCTGCTCTTATTCCCACCTTTTCGGAAGGTCCGCCGGATACAGGTGCAATAACAAGAATCGTATCGAACAATATATTAAACTGGATTCCTATTCCTTCAAAATTCCCCTGAAGCGGCTCATTCATCTCCTTTACCTCATCACTGGGTATGTATACCGAATGAGGATCGAGGTTATGTAACATACTGACGATAACCTCTTCTACCAGTTGCTCCTGGTTCACTGTATCGACGTAGTAATTCTCAACCAGGTCTAATATCTTACCAATCTTAAGCGATTGTTCAAACGTACTAATCTGTCCGAACAATCCCCCGCATTGCAGGAAAATCAATAGCAATCCCGCTATGAATAAACGGTTAATCTTCTTCTTCATCTTTTTCAAATTCAATTCGGTGTTCAAAGATAGGAAACATCCTTTGATTACCAATAGAACAAAGGATGTGCCACTTTATTTTATCTCAAAAAGTGGAACTGTCATACAATTGTCAAACAATTGTCATCCAGTGGTCATACTTGCCTGCCGGTAGGCAGGCGATTGTAACTCGGTAGTAACTCGTTATTCGGTTTTCGGTAACGATGTTCGTTTTTCGTCAAGAAACGGGGATTCATCAAGCATTATCTTGTCACGCGTTACTCGTTACTCGTCACTTCTTTCACCGAGTACCGTGCACCTCTTTTTCTCACAACTTACAATTCCCTTCTCATCCCTCAATTACGCTGTCACACCTTCTCATCGTCTCAAAGTCACCCAGTCTCACAACTCCCCTCTCACCTCTTTAACTCTGAACTCTGCACACTGAACCATAAAACTAGTTTCACTTACTCCCATTCGATCGTAGCCGGGGGTTTTGAACTGATATCATACACTACCCGGTTAATGCCTTTTATTTTATTGATCATCTCATTGGAGACCCAGGCAAGAAAATCATATGGAAGCTGCGACCAATCGGCTGTCATGCCATCAGTAGAAGAAACGGCACGCAACACGACCACATTTTCGTACGTTCGTTCATCTCCCATAACGCCAACTGATTGGACTGGAAGGAGGATAACAGCAGCCTGCCATACCTGATCATATAAACCACGTTTCTTAAGGCCTCCGATAAAAATGTCATCTGCATCCTGCAGCATCCTGACTTTCTCCCTGGTAATTTCGCCCAGGATTCGGATAGCCAATCCCGGCCCGGGGAATGGGTGTCTTCTGAGTATCTCATTATTCATCATCAGTGCCTTTCCCACTTTTCTAACCTCATCCTTGAAAAGGAGTTTGAGGGGTTCCACAACGTTCAGGTTCATTTTTTCAGGTAATCCACCGACATTATGATGAGACTTTATGGTAGCTGAAGGACCTTTGACAGATACCGATTCTATAACATCCGGATAGATGGTACCCTGGGCCAGCCATGTAACATCTCTGAGTTTTTGCGCTTCTTCCTCAAATACTTCAATAAAAGAACGACCGATTGCCTTTCTTTTTCCTTCCGGATCTTCTATTCCTTTCAGGCTATCCAAAAACAGTTCCCTGGCATCAACACCGATCACATTAAGACCCATTTTTTTGTAGGTCTTCAAAACCTTTTCATACTCATTTTTCCTCAATAGTCCATTGTCAACAAAGAGTGAGGTCAGGTTACTGCCAATCGCCCTGTTCAACAACACGGCAGCAACTGACGAATCAACACCTCCCGACAATCCAAGGACTACTTTATCGTTACCAAGCTGTTTTTGTAATGCTGAGATCGTGGAATCGATAAACGATTCTGGTGTCCATTTTTGCCGGCATTTACAAATATTGACAACGAAATTGCGCAGGATTGTTTTCCCTTCCGTGGTATGGTATACTTCCGGATGAAACTGGATGCCGTATGCTTTTTCACCTGCAATTTCATAAGCACCCACTCGAACATCGGTTGTACTTCCGATAATCGTATAATCGTCCGGGAGGCTTTCGATGGTATCACCGTGAGACATCCATACCTGGGTATTATTGCTGACTCCCTGAAACAGGTCAGTTGTTCTATCCACAAACTTCAGGTTAGCTCGTCCGTATTCCCTTGTATCTGAAGGCAGAACCTCACCACCAAATGATTGTGCCAGCAACTGTGCACCGTAACAGATCCCCAGTAAAGGGCGACTGCCCTTCAGGGTTGTCAGATCAAGTGAAGGTGCCTCGGGATCTCTGACTGAAAAGGGACTCCCGGATAATATTATTCCTTTAACCGACTGGTCGAAAGCAGGAAAGAGGTTAAAAGGATGAATTTCACAATACACATTCATTTCCCTTATGCGCCTTGCGATCAGCTGGGTATACTGGGATCCAAAATCCAGAATCAGAATTTTCTCTTGCACAGAATAACTTTTTATTAATGCATTAACTCAAGATGCAAATAAAACAATTTGGCCTGTTTTTCAAAACGGTAATAAAACGCCGGAAAAAATTTGTTCAAAGATAGCATCTTTTCCATTTCACAAACCTGTTGCGATGTATTCCATACAGATAGCCTGGTTAAGGGGATTACAGGTGAAAAGAGGCACCATCTTCAGCGAGGAATGTATTTTCAAACACCATTCTGGCCTCCTGGAGCAACGGATTTAAATCCTTATACCTTGCCGAGAAGTGTCCCAGGATCAGTTTGCCGGCACCTGCCTGCTTTGCCAGCATGGCTGCCTGGTAACCCGTACTGTGGAAATTATCCCGGGCCTGTTCAACCATGTCATGCATGAATGTTGCTTCATGATACAGCAGATCAACGCCTTTGATTTTGGTTAAAATACCTTTGGTATATAATGTATCGCTACAGTAGGCAAATGATCTTGGTGGGTCGGGTAGAATGGTTACCTGGTCATTGGGTATAACCTCACCCGATTCCAGGGTTAAATCCGCTCCTTCCTTCAGCTCCTGCATTTTTCTGATGGGGATCTTATATTTCTCAATCATCTCCTTCCGGATATTTTTTAACCGTAGCTTTTCCTTAAACAGGAAGCCACATGTTGGCACCCTGTGTTTCAGTGGGATGGTCTCTACAAAAAGAATTTTATCCTCGTATATTCTTTCTGAGGATGTACAATTCAGGGGAATGAACTGGAGTGTAAACGGGAGGGTTATATCAAATGCTTTCAGGTGACTATTCACTATTTGTTCCAACTGAGGTGGGGCATAAATGGTCAGTTTGGTTTTTCTGTCAAGTAAAACAAGGGTAGAAATAAGCCCGAATAATCCCAGGGTATGGTCACCATGAAGGTGGCTGATAAAAATATGGTTGATTTTCCCGAATTTGATTTTGAACTTGCGCATTTGCATCTGTGTTCCCTCACCACAATCAATTAAAAAAAAACGCTCATGTACATTCAGTACATGAGCGGATGGAAATCTTGTGGATGTTGGTAAAGCTGAACTACTACCTAATATAGTTAAGGAGAATGTCACCTTACCTACTGCGCTTCTTCATTAATTAGTTCGACAGCACCATCTAATGTTTCCGTAATACTGAGTACCGTATCCAGCTGGGAAATGGTAATTAATCTCTCGACTGCTTCGGTTAATCCCGTCAGAACAAATGTCCCATTTGCATTCTTACAGAGGCGATTAGCAACCAGAATTGCGCTAAGTCCCGAGGAATCGCAATAGCGACAATTACTCAAATCGAGAATGATATTTTTTTCGCCATTCCCTGAGATTAAGACCAGTTCTGATTTCAGGTTAGGAGCAATATGAGTATCCAGTTTTTCCTCCAACACCTGAATCAAGGTAAAGTTGTCTTTCTTTTCGATATTGAATTCCATGGCAAAAGAATTTAAAACTTAAATATAGTTATTTTTTCTTTTTCTCAGCAGCTTTATTTTCTTTTTCTTCCATTTCACTTTTCAGCGCAGCCAGGTTTGAAATATCACCAAGTGTTGTTTTTTCGATTCCACTTTTGGGTTTCCTGGCAGTTTTTTTGGTTTCATCCTTTTGCACCTGTTTATCCGTCCTTGTTTTACCGCGCTCCTCGTCTTCAAAAATTCGGCTGTGAGACAGGATAATCCGTTTTGCCGATTTAGAAAATTCAATCACTTTAAACGAAAGTTTTTCATCGATTTTAGCAGATGATCCATCTTTTTTGACCAGGTGTTTTGGTGTAACGAACCCTTCGACGCCATAGGGAAGTGCAACAAGTGCCCCTTTGTCAAACACTTCCACAATGGTTCCTTCATGAATCGAATCGACGGTAAAAACGGTTTCAAAGACATCCCATGGATTCTCTTCCAGCTGTTTATGTCCGAGGCTCAACCTTCTGTTCTCCTTATCAATTTCCAGAACCACCACCTCAATATCAGCATCGATGGAGGTAAATTCTGCCGGGTGTTTCACTTTCTTTGTCCAGGACAGGTCCGAAATATGGATCAATCCGTCCACCCCCTCTTCAATTTCAACAAATACCCCGAAGTTTGTAAAATTTCTCACCCTGGCAGTATGCTTTGAACCCACACTGTACTTCTCATCAATCTTTTCCCATGGATCCTCTTTCAGCTGTTTTATACCAAGAGACATTTTTCTTTCTTCCCTGTCCAGAGTAAGAATCTGAGCTTCAATTTCATCTCCAACCTTTAGGAACTCCTGTGCACTCCGGAGGTGCTGTGACCATGACATTTCAGAGACATGGATCAATCCTTCCACACCGGGAGCGATCTCAACAAATGCTCCGTAGTCGGCCATTACAACAACTTTTCCTTTCACTCTATCTCCTATCTTGAGTTCCGGATCGAGCGAATCCCATGGATGGGGAGTCAGTTGCTTCAAGCCAAGAGCAATTCTTTTTTTATCATCATCGAAATCGAGAATAACGACATTCAGTTTTTGATCAAGCTCCACGATCTCTTCCGGATGATTTACACGTCCCCATGAAAGGTCAGTTATATGAATCAATCCGTCAACGCCCCCAAGATCAATAAACACTCCATAGGATGTAATATTCTTAACTGTTCCTTCCAGAACCTGACCTTTTTCAAGTTTGGCAATGATTTCTTTTTTCTGCTGCTCCAGTTCTGCTTCAATCAATGCCTTGTGTGACACTACCACATTCTTAAATTCATGATTTATCTTAACCACTTTAAACTCCATGGTTTTGTCAACGAAAACGTCGTAGTCGCGTATCGGTTTGACATCGATCTGTGAACCCGGAAGGAATGCTTCGATGCCAAAAACATCAACGATCATTCCACCCTTTGTTCTGCATTTTATGTATCCTGTAATGATTTCATCTTTCTCAAGGGCTGCATTAACTCGCTCCCATGAACGAAGTGCTCTTGCTTTTTTATGGGATAAAACGAGTTGTCCTTTTTTATCTTCCTGGCTCTCAACATAAACTTCAACTTCATCGCCAATTTTGAGATTGGGATTGTACCGGAACTCATTCAGACTCACCACACCTTCCGATTTATACCCGATATTGATAACCACTTCACGCTTGCTCATGGAAATCACTTTCCCCTGCACTACTTCATTTACCGATACGGTGGACAACGTTTCATCGTACATTGCCTCATATTCAGCTCTTCTCTCGGCACTGTATTCATCTTCATCAGCCGTGAACTTCTCCCAATCAAACTCCTCGGCAGGAGCTTCTTTTGTCTCTTTCTCTCCTTCTTTTTTGACTTTTTTATCGCCGGTTTCTGATTTGGCTTTTGCAGTTGTTCTGGATTTCTTTTCCTCTTTCTTTTCTGTGCTTTTAGTCCCTGTTTTTTTGGTATCTGACTTGGTGGTTTCGGATTTTACCTCAGGTTTTTCTGGTGTTTCCTTTTTCTCATCAGGTCCATCGGGATCTCCTTTTTTGTCCTGAACATCATCCAGGATTGGTTTCTCTTCTTTTTTCGTCATTTAATAATTAATAGTTAATAAGTTAGACATTATCAAAAATTATAATTCGAGGTGCAAAATTAAGATTTTATTCCATACATTCACGGAATCTCCGGAAAAAAATAATTTTTTCTATATCAATTCATTTACGCTATCTTTATTGGCAAAATAATGTAACGCTCGGTTTTTCTGGTGCCATTATACCAGTGATTTCATACAAATTCATAAGAGAAATATGAAAATCTCAATCGTTGGAATCGGTTACGTTGGCTTAGTCACCGGTACTTGTTTTGCTGAAACAGGAATTGATGTTACCTGTATTGATATTGATAAGCATAAAATTGACAAATTAAACAGGGGAATCATTCCCATCTTTGAGCCAGGTCTTGAACAGATGATCAGGAAAAACAGGGATAAAGAACGGATTGTATTCACAACAGAGTTAAGAGAAGGTCTAAGTGGCTGTGAAGTATTGTTTATTGCGGTTGGAACTCCACCGGACGAAAACGGATCTGCTGATCTTAACCATGTTCTTGATGTTGCTGCAAAAGTTGGGCAACTCATGGATCACTACCTGGTAATTGCAACAAAAAGTACTGTGCCGGTAGGTACTGCCAAAAAGATTAATGAGGTTGTCGGCCAGCAATTGAAGAAACGAAATAAAAAAATACCTTTCGATATTGTTTCCAACCCTGAATTTCTGAAAGAGGGGAATGCCATAAACGATTTCCTGAAACCTGACAGGATCATCATCGGTCTCGATTCGGATAAAGCCGAAGGGATTATGAAGAAGCTCTACAAGCCTTTTCTCCTGAATAACCACCCGATCTTCATCATGGATATCCCATCGGCAGAATTGACAAAATACGCTGCCAATGCGATGCTGGCTACCAAAATCAGCTTCATGAACGATCTTGCAAATCTTTGTGACCTTCTGGGAGCAGATATCAACATGGTGAGAAGAGGGATCGGAAGCGATTCAAGAATTGGAAACAAATTTATATATCCAGGTGTGGGGTATGGAGGGTCCTGCTTCCCGAAAGATGTTAAAGCGTTAATCAAAACAGGAGACGACTACCACTATTCGCTGGAAATCATGAAAGCAGTTGAAGGGGTCAATACCCGGCAAAAATCGGTGCTGGTTGAAAAGATACTTTCACACTTCGGAGAGGAGCTCCGTAATAAACATTTTGGTGTCTGGGGGTTATCATTCAAACCGCATACGGATGACATGAGAGAGGCTCCGTCGCTGGAAATCGTTAATAAACTACTGGACGCAGGAGCTTCAATCAAAGCCTATGATCCTGTAGCCATGCAGGAAGCAAAAAAAAGATTTGGATCTTCCATTGAGTATGTTAACGAACCTTACGAAGCCCTGGTGGATGCCGATGGTCTGATCCTGATTACCGAATGGCCCGAATTCAGGATGCCCAATTTTAAGGTTGTTGGTAAACTATTGAAAGAAAAAGTAGTATTCGATGGCAGGAACATTTATGATCCCGTTGAACTTCGTGATCTGGGTTTTACCTATTATGGTATCGGGCGTTCCTGATCCTGGTTAACAGCTATTTATCTGATAATTTTATATAGCTTTATTTCTGTTTGATTGATTACCGCATGAAAAGAATTTTAGTTACCGGAGGAGCAGGATTTATCGGGTCACACCTTTGTGAACGATTACTCAATGACGGTCACGAGGTGATCTCCCTCGATAACTATTTCACAGGATCCCGGTCCAATGTGCTTCACCTCATCAATCATCCCTATTTTGAACTTATCCGGCATGATGTAACGGTTCCGTTTTACGCGGAAGTGGACGAGATCTATAATCTGGCCTGTCCCGCCTCTCCCCTCCACTACCAGATCAACCCAATAAAAACAATCAAGACTTCCGTCGTGGGAGCCATTAACATGCTCGGCCTGGCAAGGCGAATAAAAGCTAAAATTCTTCAGGCATCAACCAGTGAGGTATACGGAGACCCGGAGATTCATCCCCAGCCAGAAACATACTGGGGTAATGTCAATCCAATTGGTGCACGCTCCTGCTATGACGAAGGGAAACGGTGCGCAGAAACCATTTTTGTAAATTACCACACACAGAATAACATAGACATACGCATAGCCAGGATATTCAACACCTATGGTCCAAGAATGGATCCCAATGACGGTCGGGTGATCTCTAATTTTATCGTTCAGGCGCTGAAGGGTAAAGAAATATCCATATTTGGTGATGGTAGCCAGACCAGGAGTTTTCAGTACGTAGACGATCTGATAGATGGAGTGATCCGGCTAATGAATGCATCCGATGATCTGACCGGACCAGTAAACCTGGGAAATCCGCAGGAAATAAGCATCCTGGACCTGGCAAACCTGATCCTGAGTTTGACCCGGTCGAAATCGAGTATCGCATTTCATCCCCTCCCCGAAGATGATCCTATGCAACGAAAGCCGGATATAAACCTTGCCCGACAGAAATTGGACTGGACTCCAAAGGTAGGCCTGGAAGAAGGATTAAACGCTACCATTGATTATTTTAAAAAAATACTGAAAATATGAGAGGAATTATTTTAGCCGGAGGTGCAGGTACCCGTTTGTATCCGATAACAAAAAGCATATCAAAACAGATCATCCCGGTTTATGATAAACCGATGATTTATTACCCGTTATCGGTCTTAATGCTTGCTGGAATAAGGGAAATATTGATCATCTCCACACCGCAGGATATTCGCCTCTATGAAGATCTGTTTGGCACGGGTAATCAGATTGGTTTAACCATCGAATATGCCGTTCAACCCGCTCCGGAAGGACTGGCACAGGCTTTTCTTATCGGAGAAAATTTCATCGGGAACGAAAATGTCTGTCTGATCCTGGGAGATAATATCTTTTACGGGCACGGATTTGGAAACATACTTCTTGAAACGGCAGAATTGAAAGACGGTGCCGTTGTGTTTGGATATTATGTAAATGACCCCCAACGGTATGGAGTGGTTGAGTTCAACGAAGCAGGGAAAGCGATCACTATTGAGGAAAAACCGGTAAAGCCAAAATCCAATTACGCCGTTACCGGATTATATTTCTACAGCAACGATGTGGTTGAAAAAGCAAAATCGCTAACCCCCTCTGCCCGTGGCGAACTGGAAATAACCGATCTTAACAAAATCTATCTTGAAGAAGGAAAGCTTCAGGTCAGGATCATGGGACGGGGGATGGCATGGCTCGATACCGGAACCTACGAAAGCCTTCTTCAGGCATCGAATTTCATCGCTACCCTCGAACAAAGGCAGGGACTTAAAGCCTCCTGTATCGAAGAAATAGCTTATAAAAGAGGCTATATCAGTGAAAAACAATTGCTGAAACTGGCAGAACCATTCAAGAATAGTCTTTACGGAAAATACCTGCAAAAGCTTGCCAGAGAAAATATCAAAACCTGGGATAAGAAAGATTAAGATGAAAATCATCGAAACCGATATACCGCAACTGCTCGTCCTGGAGCCAAACGTATTTGAAGACGAGAGAGGCTACTTTTTTGAAAGTTTTAACAGGAATGAGTTTCAGGGTCAGAACCTGGATCTCCTGTTCGTCCAGGATAACGAATCCAGGTCCTGTAAAGGAGTGCTCAGGGGGCTGCATTATCAGCTTGCTCCCTTCGCCCAGGCAAAGCTCATCCGGGTTGTGGAAGGAGAGATCATGGATGTGGCCGTAGATCTTCGAAAAAACGCTCCTTCTTTCGGGAAATGGCTGGGTATGCTCCTGAGTGGAAAAAATAAAAAGCAACTCCTGGTACCCCCCGGTTTCGCCCATGGATTCGCCGTATTGAGTGAGTATGCCGTTGTGTTATATAAATGCGATACCTACTATAATCCGGAAGTTGAACGGGGAATTATTTACAATGATCCCTTTCTGAATATCGACTGGGGATTGGATACATCCATGGCAATCATTTCAGCAAAAGACCGGGCTCATCCGACCTTTGCCAAAGCAGAAATGAATTTTACTTATGGAGAAAAATAAAATAGATCCTCTATAAAACCCTATTCTACTTATGTTAACAGTTCTGGTTACCGGTTCATATGGTCAATTGGGAAGTGAAATCAAAGATATCGCAAATCATTTCCCAGGTTTTGCCTTCCTTTTTCATGATGTCGACACCCTTGATATTACCGATTTCAAGACACTATCCATCTTTTTTCAGGAGCATCCGATCCACTATGTAATAAATTGTGCAAGCTACACTCAGGTAGACCGTGCTGAAGGGGATTCTGAATCCGCATACCTTATTAACGCTACAGGACCCGAATACCTGGCTAAGCTGTCAGATAGCCATGCCTCACGACTGATCCATATCTCAACAGATTATGTTTTTGATGGTATGAAAGGCAGTCCCTACCAGGAAGAGGATGTGCCAAATCCTTTATCAGTATACGGGAAATCAAAACTTGCCGGAGAAAATCATGTACTGCAATATGCCAATAACATGGTCATCCGAACATCCTGGCTCTACTCCTCCTATGGTAACAATTTTGTAAAAAAGATTAACGCACTCAGCCATAAGAAGAAATCCATCAGCGTTGTAACCGATCAGGTGGGATCACCGACCTATGCACACGACCTTGCCCATTCAATTCTTACCATTATTTCAGCCATTTCTGCCGGTACCTGTTCCTGGCAACCGGGAATGTACCACTACTCGAATGAAGGATCATGCAGCTGGCATGAACTGGCTCTGACAATTGTCAAGAAAAACCACAGCAGATGTGAGGTTGTTCCAATCAAAACCGATGAATATCCACTACCTGCACCACGTCCGGCTTACAGCATTTTGAACAAAGAGAAAATAAAATCACGATACAAGATCAGAATACCCGAATGGCAGGAAAGTTTGTCTGTCTGTATGCAAAAAATTCAACAAAAATAACCACTCAATGAAACAGAATAATCTGAAAGAAACTGTACAGGAGAGAGCCCGGACCTGGCTCTCCGAAAGTTACGATGAAGAGACAAGAAAACAGGTGAAATACATGCTTGAAGAGGATGAAACCGAATTGATCGAGGCATTCTATAAAAACCTTGAATTTGGAACGGGAGGATTACGCGGAATAATGGGAGCCGGCACAAACCGGATGAACATATATACCGTCGGAATGGCTACACAAGGATTGTGTAACTACCTCATGGCACAGTTCAGCAAACTCAATCAGATAAAGGTAGCCATAGCCCATGACTCAAGGAACAATAGCCGTCTCTTTTCAGAAACAGCTGCCGGTATATTTTCAGCCAATGGGATGAAAGTTTTCCTGTTTGAATCCCTTCGCCCTACACCGGAACTCTCTTTTGCAATCCGGCATTTTCACTGCCAGAGCGGGATCGTAATTACCGCTTCACACAATCCGAAAGAATACAATGGGTTCAAAGCCTACTGGGACGACGGAGGGCAAATTATTAGTCCACACGACAAAAATATCATAGACGAAGTTCAGAAAATTAAGTCCATTGACGAGGTGAAATTCGATGGCCCGAAAAAAAACATTGAAATTATTGGTGAAGCGTTTGATATACTATACCTTAATAAAGTAAAGACCCTTTCTCTCTCGCCGGAGATCATTGAAAAAAACAGCGACCTGAAGATCGTCTACACACCAATCCATGGAACAGGAGTGAAACTGGTCCCCGCATCGCTGAATGAATTCGGATTCAAAAACATTTATCATGTTCCAGAACAGGATATTCCGGACGGGAACTTCCCCACCGTAAAATCACCAAATCCGGAAGAACCGGCGGCACTTTTCATGGCAATCGAAAAAGCAAAAAGTGTGAATGCAGACCTGGTCATGGGAACGGATCCCGATGCTGACCGGGTTGGAATTGCCGTAAGAAAACCGGATGGAGAATTCATCCTCCTGAATGGAAACCAGACGGCAACCTTGCTGATCCATTACCTGTTATCGCAATGGTCGGCAAAAGGAAAACTAACCGGTAGAGAATATATCGTCAAAACCATTGTTACAACCGATCTTCTGGTCGAAATTGCCGATGACTTCAAGGTAGATCATTATAATGTATTAACCGGATTCAAATACATTGCAGATCTTATCAAAAAACACGAAGGGAAAAAGGTCTTTATTGCCGGGGGTGAAGAGAGCTATGGTTACATGGTCGGAGAATTCGTCCGTGATAAGGATGCGGTAATATCCTGTTCCATGATTGCTGAAGTCGCAGCATGGGCAGCTGACCAGGGAAAGTCACTCTATGAATTGCTTCTGGATATTTACGTGAAATACCGGCTCTATAAAGAACAATTGATAAACATTGTAAAGACAGGGAAAGCCGGAGCCGAGGAGATCAGGAACATCATGGACAACTTCAGAAATAACCCCCCGGAAACCATTAACGATTCACCCGTTATGCTTATCCACGATTACCTGAAACAACAAACGTATGATCTCATTTCCCACCTCCGGTATGAGATCACACTTCCAAAATCCAATGTCCTGCAGTTTATCCTGGAGGATGGGGCAAAAATCTCGATGCGACCTTCCGGTACTGAGCCGAAAATTAAGTTCTACTTCAGCGTGAAGGAGAAACTGAACGACAGGGCCGACTTCGAAAAGGTGGATGCAATGCTCGAAAAAAGGATTGATGGGATTATAAAGTCGTTGGGGATTGGGTGATTTTAAAGGAAGTTAAATGTTAAATGTTAATGGTTAATTGTCAAAAAACAACGAATGATCCAGTTTTTTTATAAGATTCAATTAACCATTAGAGGTCATAGGTCAAATGAAAGTTTACCCCCTGTTTTAATTTTTTTAAGAGAATTTCGATTCACTAAAAATCGAAATTCTGCTATTAAATTACTTAGTTTTTCTTTTTCAAAATAGACACGTAATTTTTCTTCCTGGAGACTCCACCTAACCAGTACGAAATAATTTATATATTGTGATTCCAACTTGATAATTTCATTTAAGATATCAATTGTTCCATCTCCATTTTGATCTCTAACCTGTCGTATAAAAATAACCTCTGGCTTAAAATCAGATCGATTAACCAAGTCACTCAAGGAAGGATGATGGTAGCCAGTGTAGCTAAGTGACGACTTATTAAACCATTCCAACTCCCGATCAATTTGTTTAAGGCTTGTAAATTCATGTTTGTTCCAAAAAAATCTGGAAAACACGCTGTTATTCCCTTCGATTGATGCTTGAGAAAAAGGTTTTCTTGGTACTGCAAAAATGGGAACCACATGATGGTTCAAGAGGAAAAACATTGAGGATGATATATTGCGTTTACCTGAGGCGCTGCCAATAAGAGCCAATGCATTATCAACCTTTATGAAGTCTGGCTTTTCAAAGGTAGAGAAAAAACTTTCGGTATGCTTTATAAAACATGCAGAAGTCTGTGATTCAATACGTTCGTAATAACGGAGACGAGGTACTTTTTTAAAACTATAGCCAATGAAGTTAATCGGAGCAGTCCGGCCATAAATGAACTTTTTGCCTACAAAATCAGACTCCAGGATACGACCTCCAAGGCTATTATAAATCGTATGTTCAGGATAACAGAGATAAGCAGCAGCCCCTTTCCTTTTGCCTTTGGGAGGATGTGTCAACCCAAGTTCTTTCATGACCCTGCCAATACTCCGTAAAGATGGAACAGGAAGATCCGGGTACCGAGTAGGCCATTCCTGTAGAACTGCAGTTGCTCCTGTATAATAGTTGTGAGGATCTTCTATTAAAGCGGTATGGATCTTTTTTATTCTTTCAGCTGTATCCAATGAATAAACCCGAGGTTTACCCTTCGGCCATCCTCGATCATCTTTATAGAAATCCACGTCAGAGGAACGAGTCCACTTAATCACGAAAGGCTTACTAACTCCTTCTTGCTTCACTATCCTCGACTTTGATAACCCATATTTTAGATGTAGCATATTCACTCTATGACGCAGTTCTATCAGTTTTTTTTCTTCATAGTTAACACTAAAATTACTATTTTTAATTTTAAGATTTTTTCTCATTTAAGTCTACCCAAGGGGGGTAAACTTTCATATGGCACAGAACCGTTAATTGTTAATT
>Ga0315537_1000315_pt1 | contig 36741 bp, 37 predicted proteins | sample SalMarSW160270MG_FD_203091 | JGI IMG/M metagenome (GOLD analysis project Ga0315537, IMG submission 203091) | Salt marsh sediment microbial communities from the Plum Island Ecosystem LTER, Massachusetts, United States - Salt Marsh Sediment SW1602-70 ... | reverse complement strand
AACCGCTTCCTTCCAGATTCTGAGCACCCTGTCCTCATCTGCCACAGGTATCACATTCGTGCCCTTCACTGCAATGCCCTTGAGCTTTTTCGACCCGAGTACAGCTCCCGGCCCGCCCCTGCCAAACGCTCGGGTATCTACATTGATGTAGGATATTCTCACTAGACGTTCAGCAGCAGGCCCTATCGACATCAGGCCCGCCCGTTTCTCGCCGATTGCCTCGCGGAGCTTCTGCAGGGTGGCGTTCGAATCGAGGCCTTTCCACGATGACGCATCACCGAATACGACCTCTCCGTCTTTGATTGTGAGATATATCCAGTCTGGCGCCTTCCCCTCGATGATCATACCATCGAAACCGCTCCTCTTTAACTGGGGCCCGAAGTCGCCGCCACAATTCGAACACAGGTACATACCTGTTTCAGGAGATTTCGTGCTCAGCTGAAACTTCGTTGTGGATGGCAGCTTGACGCCGGTCAGCGGGCCGGTCATAAAGAAAACCTTGTTTTCAGGACCGAGCGGATCGACATCCGGGCTGATTTCATCGTAGTATTTTTTCGCTGCAAGACCACGTCCGCCCAGAAGAAGCTTGACTTCTTCCTCATTTAAATTTTCAACACTGTGCTTTTTGGACGAGAGGTCCACCCGCAAAACCTTTCCCATATAGGCGCCTTTAAACGCTTCCATTAGTTCCTCCATGTTAAATTTATCAGAATATTTTGTATCCGGATGCTGCAGCCGTTTACATATCTCGAGAAACATGCCTGCCATCGGCGGCACTAGGTCTGCATATTTCCGTATCGAGGATTCTCAATTACGACAGGCTCCCTATCTCTCTCAACAACAACGTGCTTAAACCCGCTCGTTTCGATGCTCCCGTAATCATGTCCTGCATCTCCAGGGTATACAGCCAATGATATAAGGGGCTCGTTCCCGGTATTGATCGACCGGTGCGCAAAATACCCGGGAACATACACGGTCCTGCCCGGATACATCTCTCCGAGCTCATACTCCCCGTCTTCCTTTTCCATCAGCATGAAACCCCTGCCTCTGATACAGTAGTAAATCTCCGCTGTATCACAGCGCGCATGGAAATGCCCCTTTGTCATGAAGTATTCCTCACCGATCTTACCCGGATGGGTAATACTCGAGCAAAACTGTATCTCTCCGTCACGCTGTGGAATTTCTTTTTCATACACCTCGTATATAAGCGTATCCCCATACTCTTTGAGATATTTTTCAGCAGCTTCTCTATCGTAAAACATACCGGTGAGCCTGCTGAGGTACCGCTCTATATGGTTGTCCGGATCATCCATAATCGCATCCTTCGGATCCCAGCCAACAGCAAAAGGTTTAACGATCATATCGTCTTTCACCTTCGGTTTCATACAGTCCTCCTTTATCCCCGTAGTTTCTTCACAACTGCAACAGCATCAGCGGCATTCTTTTTTATCTCATCCCAGTTCTGCGCGGAAATCGCATCTTTCTTCGCAATCCATGTGCCACCGACAACGAGCACCTGGTCCAGTGCAATGTATTTCTCCAGGTTCCCCATATTGATTCCGCCGGTAGGAATGAATTTTACCCCGAGATGCGCATATGGAGCTGAAACCGCTTTGAGCATTTTAATTCCACCGCTTGCCTCAGAGGGAAAAAATTTCAGAACCTTTGTTCCGTAGGAAAGCCCTCCTTCAACCTCAGAGGGTGTCATTACCCCGGGGAAAAAGGGGAAGCCAAGCTCCTGCGCTTTCTTTGCGACCGCAGGGTTCAGTCCAGGTGAAACACCGAAAAGAGCCCCACAGTCCACTGCCCTGACAAGGTTTTCTACTGAAAGTATCGTACCGGCGCCGAGCAACAGCTCGGGTCTCTCCTCCTTCAGGGCGCGTATTACGTCTGCCGCTGCATCTGTTCTGAATGTTATCTCAGCTATTGGAAGTCCCCCCTGTATGAGTGCATCCGCCATGGGAACAGCTTCCCTGGGCGACTCAATTGCGATTACGGGAACAACTCCCATTTTCCACATCTTTTCTTTCAGCTCATTTCGGTTCATGAAAATCCTCCGGTTGTATTACAGAGTAAATTTTTTATTCTATAAATTAAATCAACAGCTTATGTATAAGACCTCAATCCGTGCCCACGGTATATCCCGGGCATTTCCCGACTGCAATTCGAGAACGGCCCTCAACTGCCGAGCGTCGTGATAATATTTTCAACCGCCTCCGTGGTTGCCCGGTTGACACTCTCTTTGGTAAATCCGCCTAAATGCGGCGTCGCGATGACCCTGTCGTGTTTCACGAGGCTGAAATCATCAGGTGGTTCCGTTTCATATACATCGGTTGCAAAACCGGCAATCTGCCCGCTGTCAAGACCCTCGAGTATCGCTTTCTCGTCAACCAGGCTTGCCCGCGCGGTATTGAGGATAAAAACACCTTTATTCATCTTCCCGATAACTGCCTGATCGATCACCGGCTCCCCGGACGGGTTTGCAGGCCGATGAAGGCTGATAATGTCGGAATTTTGAATGAGCTCGTCGAAAGAAACCCATTTAAACCTGTCCGACGGCGCAAATGAATGATCGGGATGACGCCGGTAGGCGATAACATCCATGCCGAGCCCCAGGGCACGGTGGGCGGTTTCTTTTCCTATTTGACCGCAGCCGACAAGGCCGAGTGTCCTTCCTTCGAGCTCGATCCCTTTTCTCCGCTCCCATGCCTCGCTCTTCATCTTCTCATCATGAAAGGGGATAAAGCGCACGAGCGCAAACATGAGTCCGATTGCAAGCTCCGCAACTCCCCTGGCATTGGCGCCTTCTGTTCTGCATATGGTGATCCCAAGCCTCTTCGCTGCATCGAGGTCGATATTATCGATTCCGCTTCCGTTTCTCGATATCACCTTCAGGTCTTTTGCCGCTTCGAGGGCCCTTCCCGATATTTTTTCAACACCGGCGAGGTACCCGACACACCCGGGCAGCTTTTGGATCAGCTCATTCTCGGAAGGCTGTTTACCCGGCGTTGCATACACGATCTCATACCCTGCCTCCCTGAGTAAATCAAACGACGGATGCCCGTCACGTGTCAGTGACCGTGGCGTAATCAGTACTTTATTCATAACAGTCCCCCTTATTTTTTCCATACCAAGTATTTGTTCAGCCGGCAGGCGTGTTACTTAGTGGGTACATATGACGACACCCGTTACACAGCAACTGATTGCCAATGATTATTACGCGCGACTGATCTCCACGGGAACGCCCTTCCTGATGGATTCATTCGCGGCGACAACTGCCTCCACCGCTGCAAGTCCGTCTTCTCCCGTTACCAGTGTCGGTTTGTCTTCAAGTACGCTCGTTATAAAGCTCTTCATCTCCTCGAGGTACGCATCCCTGAACCGGTTTCGCCAGCTCTTGAAGGCGCTCTCCTTTATGACACCGTCCATATCACAGGTGAAAAAGGCCTCTCCCCGTGTTTCACCGATCGATATAAGGCCCTTTGTCATGAGGATTTCAGTCCTCCCGTCATACCCGTAATCGGCAGGGCAACTGCCGTCTATTGTTCCGATCACCTCGTTTTCAAACCGAAGTGTACATACCGCATTATCATAGAAATCGGGATAGTCCTTTTTTAGTTTCTGTACCTTTCTATTTATTGCCTCAACATATATCCTTTTATACTCACTGCCGGCAAACCATCGGGTAGAATCGAAATCGTGGCTGTTCACCTCACCGAGCATACCGTTGCTATCCGCTACACTGTACGTCCAGGGCGGCGGCAGTCCGGGTCCTCTCCCAACCGATTTAATGATCATGACTTCACCCATTTCTCCGCTTTCGATTACCAGTTTCGCATGGATAAAGGATGGATCAAACCGCCGCATGAAGCCGATCTGAAGCTGTACACCGCTTTCCTCTGCTGCATCGATCATTTCACGCGCATCATCCACATGAACCGCCATCGGTTTTTCACAAAAAACATGTTTCTTCGCGCGGGCACACTGCACGGCAATATCTTTGTGAGCAAGGGTAGGAGTAACAATTATCACCGCATCAAACAGATCCTTGTAAAGAGCCTCGCTCAGGTCTGTAAAAATATGTTCAACTCCAAGCTCTCTCCTCCGATCTTCAAGAACCTCCCTATTGCTGTCAACTATTGCGGTCAGCTGGGCGTTTTTGATATTTCGCGAAACGTTGACCGCATGAACCATTCCTGCACGACCGGCACCGACAAGACAAAACCTCAGTGTATCCATTTGCTGTTCTCCGTGTGTTTGAATAAAAATAGGCAAGTGAACTTCCAAACTTTAACAATTAAAACCGGCACTTGCCTAATGGTTTTTACCTCTAGAATGTAATTACAAGTAATTGTAACAGTATAGATAGTCAGCTTTGCATGAAATTCTGGTACAAAAAACCGTAATTTTAATGGATAAAACCATAATTTTTATATTTTAACGAATCTCCAACCGTTTCCCATGTTTTGAAGATTTTTGAATAGCCTCCATAATGACCTGAATTCTGTACCCGTCCTCGAAGGTCGCTGCTAGGGGCTCGACCTTCTTATCGTTCACCACACAGTCCAGAAAATGATGGAGTGCATGTATATGCCCGTACTCCCAACCCGCAATATGGCCGGGCGGCAGAATTGCCGACTGCAGGGGATGTGAAAAATCTGTTACAGATACATCTGTGAATCCCTTCACATCGTTTCCATTGTCAAGATATACATGCAGATGATTCAGATCTTCGATGTCGAACGAAATGCTTCCCTTTGATCCGTTTATCTCCCAGGTGCACTGGTTTTTTCTTCCTGTGCTGATACCGGAGGATTCGAGGGTACCCACGGCACCGTTATCGAATTCGACGAGCGCGTAGTTCACCTCGTCCGCTGTAACCGTCTCGACCGCACCAGACGAAAGCTTTCTCTCTGTATTGAACGTTTTCACCAGTCCGTTTACCGCAGTAATCTCTCCGACCAGGAAGCGGGAAAGGTCGATAATATGGCATCCGATACCAAGAAGCACGCCCGATTTCGTGCCCGCTGTATACCAGACGTTCTCAGCAAAAGTCGCCGGGTCATGCCCCACCTCCTGAAGGTACCTGCCCCTGAACTGGTAAATCGTTCCCAGGCGTCCTTCCTCGATGAGCATTTTTGCAAGCCGCACCGCCGGCATGAACCGGTAGTTGTGACAGAGCATGTGCTTAACCCCTGCATTCTTTACGGCATCAAACATATTACGAGCGTCCTGCACGGTCATGGCAAGTGGCTTTTCACAGATAACGTGCTTCCCTGCTTTGGCTGCGGCAATGGTGGGTGCCGCATGCATATCATCGGGGGTGCAGTTGTCACAAATCTGCACATCCGGGTCGTTCACGAGTTTTTTCCAGTCCGTGTAAAACCCCCCGTACCCGAATCTGATGGCAACGTCAGATACCTTCTCGGCGTTTCTCCCGCACAGGGCAACGAGCTCCGGAAAGACGGCCGGGCTTTGGTAGGTATAGGGTATCTTCACGTACGCATTTGAATGCACCTTTCCCATGAAACCGTACCCGAGAACACCAATACCAGGGGACGTGACATCCGGTCGTTTATTGCTCAATTCAATAAAGCCGTCTTTCCCCATTCCTCCCCCCTTTTATAAGGTTATATATGCACAAATCACGGCAAAACCTCAGACCAGAGCCAGACAGTCTGAAAAATGTAGAGAAACAGCTGTTCACTTCTGCCGAAAGAGCAGGCTGTCCGCATCTTTCAAATCCGGAATCTTCGAAAGGTCCTTATCCTTCGGTATTTCGTCCCAGAGGATATCGACGGTCCAGGATGCTGTGAGACCAATGATGGTAGGGCAGACAGTTGAATGTCCACCCGCGTCCTCATACCGTTTGAACTGTTCCTCATCCCTGAAGTCGGTTTCGAACCCCAGCAATTTTTTGAGGATATCTCTGCATATTGCAGTCCCGAATTTTTCTATAAATCTCTCATAGAGTTTCTGGCCAATATCCGATGCTTTCATATCTATCTCTCTCTTCTCAAATTGATCATAGGTTCTCCCGAAAAAATAACCGATGACAATAAGAGCACCAGAAAACGCTCCGCAGGAATTCTTTGCCATTATTGCGCCTCCGCCCTCCAGCGGATTGACACATTTAAAAATAAGCTCATTCTTGATACCGAGCACCTCGGCAATAGCGTTGTAGGAGTTCTGAGAACAGGATAGCCTGTTCGATTCGCCTTCAAACGCAATCTTGAAGGCCTTCTCCATCGCCTCTTCTCTTGTATACCCGATTATTGTGCCCACTTTCTCTACCTCCTGATTAACATCTGGTAAGATTATCTTCTTTACTCTTTACTTTATTCTCTCTTCTTCTTTCTGGTATATATTATCAGCAATATCATCAGCACCATCCCAGTGACAACCTGCTTTCCTCCTTCACCTATATTGAGAGTGGTCAATATACTGGCGAGTGTTGTTAAAAATATTGATCCGGCAACAGCACCGAGGTAACTTCCGGAACCACCTCCAAAATCAATTCCACCTATTATTACAGCAACGACCGAAGGTAAAACATACCGTTCTCCAAGCGCAATATTAGGATTGGCAACAAATCCAAGCATAAACATGCCCGATAGTGCTGAAAGCATGCCGCTCATTCCATAAGCGATTACTCTAACATTTTTCGTTTTGATACCTAATAGTTCTGCAGCACGTGAATTTGCACCAACCCCATATAATACATAACCGATTGATGTTCTTCTCAATACAAAACGAATCCCCAAAATAATTACTACCCATAGAACAATAACCCAGGGAATCTTCACAAGATAAGTTCCTATCATAAATGTCATCGAACCATGACCAATCATCTCCAATATCGGAGAAGCCTTACCTGGATAACTTCCCTTTGAAATAAACAATAATACTCCATCGATAACAATTCCCCATGCAAGCGTCATAATTAGCGGTGACAGGCCAAGATAGGAGACGCCAAAACCATTCACAAGCCCGAGAATAAAGCCTGCAGAAATAACTGCGAGAATTGCCAGAGGTAGGTTTGAATCTTTTCCCAATAGTATGACTGCGCCAAGGAGCACCCCAACGGTGAGCGTTGAACCGACGGAAAGGTCAAGCCCCTCTTTGCCAGATATGACAACAATTGTCTGTCCCAGACTGATCAGACCGAGAAAAAATGAGGCCTGCAGTACTGTCATAACATGTGAAAAATGACTAAATCCAGGAACAATAATTTCTCCTGCAACAAAAAGAAGAATAACCAGTAAAAAAGCGAGCAGTACTTTATCATAAAATACCCTTCTCACGATATCCCTGAACTTTGATTGTACCGCTGTATCAGTCATCGTATTACAGACCCTCCCGTTAGAATTTATACTTTTCTTCAAATAATCTCGGAATGGCAGCAAGGCTCAAGGAAAGTACGATGATCATTCCTTTTGCAAATATTTGATAGTAAGAAGATATCTGTGAAAAAAAAATAATATTACTTAATAAACCGAGGATTAATGCTCCAAATACCGCGCCCCACAGGTTTCCCTTCCCACCTGTTAGTGAAATTCCACCAATGACAACAGCGGCAACAGAATTAAGGGTATACCCCAAGCCAGAACGCCATTCGCCTGTAGCGGTAATCATCAATACACAAATACCTACAAGCGCAATATACACACTTGCAATTACATGAGCCAGAAGTCTTACCGTCGAGACATTAATCCCAGAGGCATATGCCCCTTCTTCATTAGAACCAATTGCATAAATATATCGGAATAGGGCTGTCCTGCTGATAATTCCCCATATAATGAACCCAATTATCAGAATAAATGCAGTGAATGGAATAAAACCAAAAATGGTACCGCGATATATTTTATAAAAAAATTTTGGAACATACCCACCGGCTACCGGTAGAACAGTCATGGCCACGCCAAGAAAAATCGCCGATGTTGCATATGTAGTAATCAAAGGTGAAAGGCTGAGCTTTCCTATGGCAAACCCGTTTAAAAATCCACTTGCTGCAATAACCATCACAATTCCAATGAGCAGGATCAGAGCAACATTGGTATCTGTCATATAGTAGGCTGTTAAGACTGAAAAAAGTGATACTGATGTTCCAAGCGACAGGTCGAGACTTCCTGAAATGATAATCAGTCCCTGTGCGATGCTCGAGAGTATTAAAGGAGTGAATGATTGCAGATTCGACTTAATAATCCTGTAACTGAAGAAATTTGGCTGTAATACAGCATTAATAACTATTAAAAGAACCATGATAAGAAAACTGGGAAATGAGGGATCCTTTACGATCCTGTTTATAATTTTTTTATAGATATCCGTACTGTTGTTTTTTTGAACTTTCAATGTTATCCCCCCACTCTCAGAGATGATTTGATAAGTTTTTCATCACAGATATCATCATGGACAATTTCTTCGACAATCTGTCCTTCAAACATTATCAGTACCCTGTCACAGTGAGTAATAAGTTCTTCATTACTGCTCGCATAGAGAATAACTGTTGTTCCAGCATCTCCAAGCTCATGCATTATTTTATACAGGGCTTCCTTTGCCTGTATGTCTATACCCTTTGCAGGGTCATTTAAAATCAAAATACTGGGTGAAAACTGGAGCCACCTGCCGAATACTACTTTCTGCTGATTCCCACCACTCAGATTTTTTACTAACATTTTTCTATCTGGAGGAACAAGTTCGGCCCTTTCTATCATCTTATCCGTAATAGCTGACAGTTTCGTGAAGTTAAGAAAAGCACTATCCATTTTAAGACAAAAACGGGGAAAAACAGCATTGTTAAATATGCTGTGAATGATGAAAAGTCCATCCTGCTGCCTATCGCCAGGTACGAGATATACACCATTTTTAATCGCATCTTTTGGATGTTTGATCTTTAACTTTTTATTATGAAGATATAGTTCTCCTTCTGTGGCATGGAGCGATCCTGCAAGGAGCATGATGAGCTCCTCCTGCCCCTGGCCGTGAAGTCCCCCGATTCCCAGCACTTCCCCCTTTTTCATCTTAAAACTGATATTTTTCAATCTTCCCTTATACGAGATATTCTTTAATTCTAATAATACCTCAGCCTTCTCAAAATCTACTTTCTTCTTTTTACTGAAGCTGATCATTTTACCTGTTTCGCCGGTCACAAGCGGGATAATCAATTTTTCATTTCTCGGCTGTTCCTGAAAATCTACTTTCCCTACAGTTTCACCATTTCTGAATACAAATACGATATCACATATTCTAGTGATCTCCCACAGCCTGTGAGAGATGAAGATAATGGATATCTTTTCCTTCTTTAATTCCTCTATCTTTTTAAAGAGCTGTTCGACATGGAAATACTCAAGGGCAGCGGTTGGTTCATCCAGGATAAGCAATCTCGGATCCTGCGAAAGCGCCTTCGCAATCTCGACCATCTGACTATGGGCAGGTGTTAAGTTCACCACTGCTTCGTCCATTGAAATTTCACCAGGAATAAGAGCATTTAATATTTCCTGTGATTTTTCTTTTGCATCCTTATTATCAAGAAAAATAGCCCTCTGTCTCTTTTCATGTCCGAGATTAATATTCTCCCACACCGTTAAATCAGGAATCAGGCTCAAATTCTGATGCGCAAGGACTATTCCATAGTTCCTGGCATCATGAGGAGAATCAATAGCTGCCTCCTCACCGTCAATAAACAACTCCCCCTCATCCCTCTGTATGATACCCGAACATATTCTGGCGAATGTAGTTTTTCCGGAACCGTTCGCACCGACCAGTCCGCATATCTTGGAGCCTTCAAACTTGAAATTTGCATCCTTTAATGCAATGACGCCCTCAAACCTTTTCTTAAAATTCACCGCCTCAAATGATTCCATATAAGTCACTCTCACTCTTCTTTATTGAATAATGGCGCACCATACCAGTGCGCCATTATTGAACTATGGTTTTATCCATTAGAATTCTGGCATTTTGTACCAGAATTTCGAATACAAATGACTATATTATACTACGTTGCCGTAATATTACATACTTTAGGTAAAAACCATTAGGTAAGTGATAATTTTCAACTTCTAAGATTGACAAGTTTACTTACCTATTTATACCAACCTCAGTTCATAAAAACTGATTCTATGCTGCTCCATTACTTAAACAGTGCATCTAATCGTTCCTGAGTCCATATCTCATCAATGTACTCCTCAACGCCGCGCAGTCGTACATGTTCTGCCAATTGTTCCTTCACATTGTCATCGGTTATTATATTTTTATGGTCGAGATGCAGTACCTTGCCATCGAGCAATTCAGGTTTTATCTCTTTACCCTCCAGAAGCCTTACCGCAACCCCAATGGAACAGGTTATAGCGAAGCCTGGGCCATTAGCGATGGCATAACTCGTAAAGCCCTTGTCAAGGTTTTCTACCCAGTACTCAAAGAAAGGACGGAATCCTGAACCATTCAGTACAGGAAGAGACCTATTCGCCGCCTGGAATGCCCTGATCACTGAAAGGCATTGACCGTCCTGAGAAACAACACCGTCAATTTTCGGGTACGCAGCAAGAACGTCCGCCATTGTCTGCTGTGCACGTGAAGGGTCCCACCAGCCAAACGCCTGGGTCAGCAGATTGATATCAGGATAATCCTTTAAGGCCCTGTAAAAACCCTCGTCTCTCATATCACTTGCAGGTGCTCCATCAATACCGCTCAAATAGACAACATCTCCTTTACCGCCCATCCTGTCAAAGACATAGCGAGCAAGTTTTTCCATCCAAACATCGTGAGTAGGCATAACCTGATACACCTCGGTTGAAGTTACAGGTTCATCAGTAACGATAACCAGTATGCCAGCATCAGCAGCTTCCTCAAGAATCGGATTTAATGCAGTATTGGAAAGTGGATCACAGATCAAAGCATCAACGCCTATGTTGATAAAATTTCTTATCTGGCTGATCTGTAAATCAAGATCAGGACCGGAATGCTGAATTAAAAGGTCCTTTAGGAGCCCCTGGCCTTTGTAATACTCTGCAGCCTTCTGAAGGTCGTTAATCATTTGTGTTCTCCAGCTGTGAGTAATAAAGCTGTTTGAGAAAGCAATGACAAAACCACCCTCAGGAGCCCCAGCCTTCTTTTTGCCTCCACCTCCTGCAAAACCCATTGAAACGCCAAAGCAAAAAATCAATAGCACCAATAAAAACTTTTTCATCTCTTTCTCCTTCCTGTCTAATAAGATTTTTTACAATATCAATGCCATGCCTGCTAATATTGATCGCCTTAAATGTTTTTTACTAATTGTCAAGAAAATAATAGGCAAGTGAACTTCCAAACTTTAACAATTAAAACCGGCACTTGCCTAATGGTTTTTACCTCTAGAATGTAATTACAAGCAATTGTAACAGTATAGATAGTCAGCTTTTCATGAAATTCTGGTACAAAAAACCGTAATTTTAATGGATAAAACCATAAATACAGACTCACCAGTTACTTGAATTCACATAATACATAAAATGATTTGAAATTTCAAATTTTATCTTTTCTTGATTGAAAGTGAACAACTCAGCCAATAGCGATCTTTCTGCTCTCTTCTGCCGATTTCAGCCCGGCATCTAAAACCTGCATCGCCTTCATGCCGTCGTAGAAATCGGGCTCGATTTTCCCGTTTTTTTCAATTGCATTGAGAAAATCGACGACAGCGTGAACGAATTCGTGCTCATATCCGATGATATGCCCGGGTGGCCACCAGTTCGCAATATAATCGTGAACCGGTTCAGTGGCCAGAATCGTCCTGAACCCCTGCGCATACTCCGGGTCGTCAAGAGAGAAGTACTGAAGCTCGTTCATCCTCTCGAAATCAAAGAGGATGCTCCCCTTGCTCCCGTAAATCTCGAAATAGTTATAGTTCTTCCTGCCCGGGGCGAACCTGGTGGCTTCGAAAGAACCGAGCGCACCGTTTTCAAACTCCACGAGCATAAACGCCGCATCCTCAACGGTGACCTTCCCCTTCCCCGTTCCGCTGGTTGCCGCTTTAAAGGTGCCGGCAGCGACCTCATCCGGAAGGGGCCTCTCCTCTATAAACTGCTTCGTCATGCAGCTCACCGTCTTTATTTCACCGACCAGATATCGCGCGAGGTCTACACTGTGGGAGTTGAGGTCACCCTGCGGCCCGGAACCTGCCGTTTCCTTCCTGAGATGCCATGTCAGGGGAAATGACGGATCGACGATCCACGACTGGAGGTAGGCTCCCCGCCAGTGGAATATCCTTCCGATTTTACCCTCATCGATGAGCCGTTTTGCAAGCCTGACTGCCGGGCAACGCCTGTAATTGTGATTGACGTAATGAACCACCCCCGCCTTCTCGGCAGCCTCGTACATCTCCTTTGCCTGTTCGTAGCTCACGGCTAGCGGCTTTTCACAGAATACGTGTTTGCCTGCTCCTGCCGCTTCGATTGCCACATCATGATGCAGGCTCTGCGGAAGCGCGACATCAATAATATCGATATCATCCCTGTGCACCATCTTTTTCCAGTCGGTCTCTATATCCTGCCAGCCCCAGCGAGCGGCAAATTCCCGAAGCGGGGCTTCATGCCTCCCGCATGCGGCCTTCATAACCGGCTTTACATCGAGATCGAAAAACAGCGGCGCTTTAATCCATGCATTGCTGTGCGCCTTTCCCATGAACTTGTACCCGACAATACCAACGTTCAGCTCCTTCATCCTCTTCACCTCCCCGGAAATAAAAAACGAGGCTTTTTTCCCATTATGTCCTTAGACCATAACCGACTTCTCTTTAGATGTCATTGGCATACAGAACTAGGTCTTCTCCACCGCCCGCGCTATTCTTTTCAGCTCTGTGATGCTGTCTTCAACCGCTTTATCCTCATCGTTTTTGTAATCTGGATGCAGAAAGTCGATCTCAACGGCAAGAAAACCCGCATACCCGTTGTCTTCGAGAATCTGCGCGAGTTTCTGGTTGTCAACGATTCCGCCGTCGCCTATGGGTGCGCATGAGAAGAAGTACCAGGCATTCACCGGCACTCCCCTCTGGATTTTCAGATCCTTGATATGGGTAGCATATACATATTTATACAATTTTTCCATCGCCTGAACTGGATCATCTAAAACACGGACGAAATTCCCGGTATCGAAGTTTATACCGAGATATGGAGAGTTTACATTATTAAAAATCGTGAGCATCTCATCTGAATTGAAATCGAGGTGGTTTTCAACCGCCATCTTGATGTTGTTTTTCTCCGCTACCTTCACCGCCTCACCGAACATCCTGGAAAGCCGTTCGATCTGCGGCCTGTGGGGCTCAAACCTGAACTCGAGGCTGCTGCCCACCACTCTCATGACTTTTGCGCCGATCTGCCTCGCATACTCTATGCTCCGCATCATATCATCGAACATCTTTTCGTTCTTCCCGCCCTCGAGACCGTCCGGATGTCCCCAGGCGAAAACACGGTCCATACCGAAATCATCGAGCATACCTTTGACCTCACTGAGGTATGCATCATCAAACCGGGGAATAAAACATGATTCAAGAGAAACCCCGTCCACCTCGAGCTCCTTCGCCCGTTTCAAAAAATCCTCTAATGTCATCTCCTTCGGCGGACTTACCTGCTCCGGATATACCTCTCCGAAAAACCGATGATAGCAGTAACTGTCTATCCCTACCTTCATTGATGGACACCTCCTCGATATATACTATTCTACTTCAATTTTTAAACAGGGCTCCTCTTTTCACGCACCTTTTTTTATGGCAATTGAACTGGACATCATTGTAACTGTCGCCAGCCGTTTTGTCATTAAATTTTACAATCAACACTTCATTGGGTGCAGTTTCCAAGATTTTTTTATACCTGCCGACAGCGGCTTCATATCTTTTATGACGTTCAGGACCGGGCGTATATTCTTTTTTAATACTGATAATCTTATTTACTGCATCTCTCACATTATCTATATGTCCTGCAACCGACGCTGCAATGAAAGACTGACCGCTCCCGGAGCCAAGAAGCATGAAATCTTCATCATACACACCGGCACGTATCCCGGTGGTCCCGATATCCACACCGATAAAAACCTCCATTCAGCAGACACCATTTTTTATTGAATACAGGGTAGCCATACCTGTCAGCATTAGATATATTATAAAAACTTATTTTATTTTGTCAACAAGTCTTAAAAATTTATTTTTTTTTTATTTATTTTAAGCTACTATATGAAATAAGCTGCAGTTTGACTTGAAAAGAAGAGGTGCTTTTTTTTTTCAAACGAAAGGGAGGATGATAATGCATAACGACATACTTTTTTTGAAAATACGGGGGCTGCTCCCATCGCTTAATCCCGCACTGAGGAAGATTGCGCAGTACGTTCTGGAACATCCATATGAGGTAAAGCTCCTGAGAATCAAGGATTTGGCCGCACGGTGCAGCGTCGCTGAGGCGACCGTTACCCGGTTTGTCAAAGCCATTGGATTGGGTTCATTTCAGGAAATGAAAATAAGCATCGCTGAAATTACTACGGGGCGACCACATGAAGCTGAACTCGTATACGACGATGTGGCGAAAAGCGACAGTATCGAAGAAATCACCGAGAAAATCGTCTCAATAAACACGAAAACACTACTGGACACAAAAAAGGTGCTGGATTCACAACAGGTGGAACGTGCGGTCAACGCCATAGAAGGAGCAAACCAGATAGATATCTATTGTGCAGGCGGTTCTTACATTGCAGGAGAAAGCGCCCGTCTGCGGTTTTACCGGATCGGTAAACGATGCGTGGTCTACAACGACCCGAACCAGCAGGCCGTGTCCGCCTCTCTGCTCGGCCCTGCCGATCTTGCGCTGGGAATAAGTAATTCTGGCCGAACAGTCTCAACCGTGAATGCCCTGAAATGCGCGGCGTCGAGCGGCGCGAAAACGATCTGCATCACCAACTTCAATGAGTCACCCATTACGAAGTATTCGGATATCGTCCTCTTCACCTCAACGCAGGATTCCGCCTTTTTTCAGGAATCGATGGTTTCTCGAATCGCGCAGATAATCGTTATAGACATACTGTACGCAGGACTGGCCGTTAAAGAGTTCAAAGACTCTGTTATGATGATTGGTAAATCCGGGGAGTCACTGAGAAACGTGCAGTTGTAACCCCATTTACCACCTGTCCTGGGACCAGAGGTACTGCTCCGGATGGACGCCGATATTGCGTTCGAAAAAATCCGTCACTTTCGATATATCCTGATCCAGGTCATCCCCATTGAGATAGAACGGTCTTTCGAAATAGAGCGCAATTCTATTTTTTTCATCCCGCAGATTATACATCGGGAGAAACGGGGTGTGGGTTTTCTGACCGACAATAAACGGCCCCCCGAAGAATCTGAGATCCGTTCCGAACAGCGTGCCCCTGTAATCACCCCCCAACGCTGCCTGGTCGGCCACGAGATACACCACCTTGCCCTTTTTCACCAGTTCTATCATCCTGAAAAGCGTCCTCAGCGACACTTTTGAATCACGGCCTGTTTTGAGAAGCTCGATCCTGTGCTTCTCTCTGGCCCAGTTGAGGACTTCGTTGCCTTTGGAGCTTTCCACAAAAACAGGGGCATAGAGGATACAGTCATACAGGAGGGCGATGTACGCGGCGCTCCACTCCCAGTTTCCCAGATGGCAGGTAAGTATGGTAAAACCCGTGCCCCCCTTCATCATCTTTTGTAAATACTCGCCACCCTCTTTGATGTAGCATTTCCTGTATATGCTCCGGTCTGAGGCGAATCTGGCCTTGAGCATCTCTCCGGCAAACTTCAGCAGGTGAAGAGTGTTCTGCCTGAGGACCTGCTCATACCACTGCCGCCCCCTGTCCTTGAAAACCTTTGGTATTATCTTTCCAGCCCTCAGGCCCCATTTCCTCTTCTTCGCCGCCCGATACACAAAAGGAAAAAGAATACGGGCAAACATCATTACTGCGAAGTGTGGAATACAGGCGAATACATATATCAGAAGTTTCAACATGGCGGTGATAATGTACGAAATCTTTTGGAAAGGGCTAACCTTTTTTACATCTGCGGCGTCTTTTTCGAAGTTATTTTTTGCTCGGCAACGGGTTTTTTTCAGCCTGTCCACCATCGGATTTTTTTGCAGCAACCGCACTTGCTGCAACGGCCGCGGCAGCAATAGCAGTCTTTCTTTTGGCCTCAGGCTCCTCATCCCTCTCTCCGAAAATATTATATACATAGAGAAGAATGTTGTTTCGCGCCTGCACTCCGATCTTGGTAAATGTAACGTGGTATTTGCGGACCCGCTCGTCCGCTGTTTTAGAGATACCGACGATTGTGCACAATGCAATTACCTGTTTTTCGTCGGTGAGAAAAAAATCAAGCTTAAACCGGTCGTTTTTCTTCATTCCCCTGCCTGCAATTAGTGCGCACCCCGATTCTGAAATGTCCATAATCCTGCATGTATGCCCCTTTCTCGAGATAAAGGGCTTTGAGGCTCCTTCAGCAACCGGATACACAACGGGAAAGAATCGTCCCCGGATACTGGTTTCGATACGTATACTTTCCCTCTTCTGCACCCGCTCGAGCCTGTTTGAGTGCTGGAGGTACACAAGCGGGTATTCCTCATGCACATGCTCTTCCAGAACCTTGCTGTTGAACGAATATCCTGCATCATCCTGCCGCCACAAGTTCACATTGACCTTTTTCCCCACCCAGTTCAGCCCCTCCGATGCCTTCTGTCCTATGGGCCTCGATGCCACGAGATACCTGTGGTTGTTTTCTACAACCCAGCTAATAAATGTTCCGTATGTCTTTTCACGAATTATCAGCTTCTGTCGAGGAAACAGGGCTGTTGACTCACGTATTCTCTTCTGATACTTCGGGAGGTTGAATTCGGCCTTCTTCCTCAGCTCGAGCAGTTTGTTAATCATACCCAGCCGGTCTATCGGCGACATCGACTCGTCTTGGTGTATTTTTGAAATAGCAGGACGGAGACAGCGGTCGAGCTGTCTCGTCGACCAGAAGATAGCCTGAGGTTTCTCGAGTTTGTTTTGAATGGCGATCTTCTTTAAAAAGCTGATCTCCTTAAATGAAAAGCCCTCTTTTCGCCCCCTGCTGTAAAACTCATAAAAGGGAAATCGTTTCCCCCCGCCTCTGAAACGGAGAGCGACGATCAGGATGACAACTATTACACCAAAAAGTATCAGGATGATTTTCACTGGACATCCCTTATATCGAAGAATATCAGGCCGCATCTTTTTTCAAGACAGTGATTCAGCCTGCAACATACGAGAAATTATTAATAAATCGCCGCTTAGTTTGATATTCGACATATCACGAAAAAATATTAACTGCAATTAATGCAATTAATATTACCTCTATTATGTACTACCTCCGGTGAGAGGCATGTTCTCGGCGTAAAGCCGAAGGTTTGTAACCGTCGGCATTATTCGTACGCTTCGCGTAAGAATAATATAATTACATTAAACGGGTGAGGGGGGGAATTTTCGATACCAACCGTGTGCTTTATTTCAACTTTTTAAGCGCAGCATCTGCTTCTCTCTCAACAACCGATGGGTAGTCCACATACTTAACCCGCATGAGCTCTTCGTATGCAAGGCGGCTGCCCGTTCGACCGAGAGATCGTATTGTTGCAATGACTATCCTGTTGTCACGGGAAGTCACACCACTCTGCTGTCTGTTGTTCTGATAGGCGAGGTATCTGATAAGCGTCTTTACCGCTTCGGTGTTTGAAAATCCACTAAGCGCTTCGATCGCATAGACCTTTTCGCTTGCCTGCACATTCATGTACAGTATCTGTTCTGCAAGACGTATCGCATTGATGTCCTGCGCTTTCAGCAGGATTAACGTTTCCAGTGCCTTTGACCGTAACTCCCTCAGATAGGTTTCCTCATCCATATCCCTCGGCTTGTTGATCAGTCCCTGCCGCAATGCTTCAATTGCAACTTCGACCTTCCGATTATCGGGTGCACTTGAAACCAGGGCGTATTTCAGGCCCTCGAGCTTCATTTCAAAGGAGGATTCATTGTGGATGAACTGTACCAAAATATCGGAAGGATCGTCCATAATTGTTGCAAGCGCTTCCTCAGCGGCAGTCTTCACTTTTCTCGAGTACCCTGCTGTTGAAGCAAAAAGTATCGGAATATATCCTACCGGATCCTTGAAGCGTTCGAGCGTCTTGATGCAGCTGTAGGCGATTGCTTCGTCAGCCTGTATGTCTTCGCCCCTGTAGAGGTTGAGGTTCTTTAAGATAAGCGAAATCGAAGACGCGTACTGGACGGCCCCGATTTCCCCGAGGGCCAGTATTGCCTCACTTTTCAGATACGGGTCTTTTGCATCCCGCACAACAGTAAATATGAGCGGCGCGGCTCCTTCAGCTTTCAGTTCTCCGAGTTTTTTAATAACGAGCACCTCCAGCTTGCTATGCACCTGGTCTCTCTTCAAGTCTTGCCCCCCCTTGTACAGAATCAGCTCATCGAGCGCTTCCGTCAGGAAAGGGATAAAATCCCTGTTGTCCAGTTCATAGACATTCTGCATAATCTCGTACTTTTGATCGATGGTTTTAGCCCTTTTATATAGACCTGACCATACATCCGTCACCTCATCAGCCGTCGAAACCAGGGGGACACATATGAGAAACATGAAAACTGCAATAACAGCAATGGGTAGATTCCTGCTCGTCTTCATCGTTCGTCTCCGGTACATGTAAATGTTCTCCCGCCTTTAAGTTGCTTTTTGATACTCTGTCCCGAAGTGACATTCGCCGCTTTTGCGCATACGTATCAGCGCAGAGGGAGCACTATTAATATCGGCACTTTTACGCCTATTTAAGAGTACAGATCAGGGTCATTTGCTGCAACACGGGGACTACTCTCTACGAATTATATAGCAAAGCGGGAAAAAATCAATCCTGGATGAGTTTTGTAAGCGGCTGATATTCGTATTTTTTTTCAGTAATCTATTTCACTTCTCCCCTTCGATTAAACAGCACAATTTTCTTTACATATGCAGACTGTTTGTGAAAGGTTGTTTGTCAAGGCTGAAATAGAAGGCAATTGATTTTCATCTATTTATTATATACCTTAATACAAGGAGGAGATATGGATTTAAAGCTCCGGAATAAGATTGTCGTTGTAACGGGGGCGGCAAGCGGGATCGGTGCATATATCGCGCGCTCATTTTGTGAAGAGGGGTCAAAAACCTTTTTTGCCGATATTAACGGCGAAGGATTAAAAAAGGTTATAGAAGGATATCCGGAAAGTGCCTTTCCAATTGAGTGCGATGTGTCTGACAGAAGCAGCGTAAAAAGACTTTTTGAAACAGTACGAACCCGATTCAAACAGCTTCACGTTCTGGTAAATAATGCGGCCGTCAACACAGCCGACTTCGTTCCCGACATCAAGGAAGAGGACATCAACAGCGTATACAGCATCAACATCAAGGGGTATATATATACCACCGCCCAGGCCATTCCTCTTATGAAAGAGACCGGTTTCGGCAGGCTGATCTATATTAATTCCGGCTCCGGACTGAAAGCTTCGGCAGGAATGTCTCTATACTCAGGTTCAAAATATTTCAACAGAGGTTTTGCAATCTCGACAGCTCTTGAAGCAGGAAAGTTCAATATAACGGCGAATTCGATTTGTCCTTCTGATGTGTATCCCTCTGCAGGGAAGGCATCCGGTCCCGGGACATATAAAGATAGAACAGATGAATCAGAGGCCCGGCATTTCGGAGCGAAGAGCTGGACAAACGAGTCACTCGTTCGGGTCAGTCTTGAAAAGGAAGGGGTGGGTTCGCTGGAGGAGCTCATCCGGAAGAGAACAGCCAAAAACCCCATGCGGCGATCCTGCACGCCTGAAGACATCGCCAGTCTCGCCCTGTTCCTTGCGAGTGAAAAAGCCGGTTTTATCAACGGGCAGAGTATTGGCGTAAACGGAGGGGCGTTGCCGTTTTAATACACGTAAAAAAGCTTTACGTCGGTAATCCATATGATAAGATAAAGCCATGTTAAACGCTCCTGTACTCACACTAAACACCGGAATGGTTCCCATTGACATCTGCAATGTTCGGGAAGCGATTACCCTGCAGGTCTTGAACAAGGCGGAGGCGGTAAAGGTTGACGAGAATCAGCGGATCCGGTCACAGTACCTCTCACTTCCCCTCCCCCGCGTCATCATGCTTTTTAATTTTCACAAGATACCCAGAAAACGGGTTGTGCATTCCAGGCTCAACATCATATACAGGGACGACATGCGTTGCCAGTACTGCGGTAAACGTTTCAAAATAGACGAATTGACTGTTGATCACGTTATACCTCTCAGCCGGTGGTCTTCTGTCCAGAATAAACCTGAATTGCCGAACTGCTGGGAAAACCAGGTAACCGCGTGCAAAAGATGCAATACATTCAAGGGAAACAGGCTCCTTCATGAGTGCGACCTGAAGCTTATCCGAGAGCCCGTTGAACCGAAATACATGCCCTATCTCGTAATATCCAAGGCACATGCAGATAAATACGGATGGCTTGAATTTCTCAACTTCAACGCGCGTGTTGTGGATTTCATCGATACCACCAACTAGTACTACAGCGATACTTACTGATTATATGGTTTAAAAAGCAGCTTTTTGATACAAAACAGGCCATATTTACAGCTGTTAGCGTATCATAATCACTCTTGAGATGAAAAGTATCGCTGTAGTACTAGAATAAGTGCAGCATGCTCTTAACCGGCAGCCCGTTAAACCTCTACATCATTGAATACAGAGGAGGATTGGCCCTTTGGATTTGAAAATAGACACAACGCTTTTCAGAACAATCGTTGCAGATATCACCACACTCGATATCGATGCTGTTGTAAATGCCGCAAATTCCAGCCTCATGGGCGGGGGCGGTGTTGACGGCGCAATACACCGGGCAGGAGGACCTGCAATTCTCGAGGAATGCAAACGTATCGTTTCTGACATCGGGAGGCTTCCAACAGGTGAAGCAGTTATTACAACTGCGGGTTCTATGCCGTCCCGGCATGTTATTCATACAGTCGGCCCTGTGTGGCACGGCGGTAGAAAGAACGAACCAGAGCTGCTTAAAAACGCCTACTGGAACAGTATGAAGGTCGCTCTTGAAAACGGGATTACAACAACCGCGTTTCCCTCGATCAGCACCGGTATATACGGGTATCCTGTCGAAAAAGCGGCAGTGGTCGCTGTCTGCACGGTTATGGATTTTGTCCATGCACATCCCGGTAAATTCAAAGAAATCATCTTCTGCGCCTTTGACGCAAGAACCGAAAGAGAGTACGCGAGGGCGCTTAAGGAATACTGAGCCTGATCTCCAATACCATCAGCAGAGATAATCAGAACATACACGTGCATAGTTATACCGCTGAGCAGCAAGCTTTGTCAAATCACAACATCTTCAACAACCGAGGAAACAGGGAGACATCTCTCGTTTACATTCTCGAGTGAACGAAGCGCATTCAGACAGGCCTTCGGGTGCTGTCTTTCCACCTCGAGAAGCAGACGTTTAAAGAATTCACGCCTCGTCTCCGTTTCGAATGGACAACGGCATGACACGCTCGGAAAATTATGAATGCGGGCGAACCTGACGGTATCAGCCTCCGGTATCGCGTAGAGCGGTCTGATTATCGCCATCCTGCCCTGGAAGAGCTCCTGAAGCGGCAACATCGTCGAAACTTCGGCGTGGTAAAACATGTTCATAAGAACCGTCTCTATAACATCGTTTCTGTGGTGACCGAGTGCAATCTTGTTGAAACCGAGTCTGTTTGCCGTATCAAAAAGTACGCGCCTCCTGTTTCTCGCGCACCAGTACGAGCTCATACCCCGTTCGTTGACCCACAGATTCAGTTTAATAATTTTGTGCGCATAGCCGTTCTTTATAAAATAACTCTTGAGCTCATCAGGATCGATAAGTCCTTCACACCGGAGGCTCAAGGCAACATGAACAGCAAGCAGTTCGTACTCATTCGGATAAATCCCCATTCTATCATGCAGAAGCCGGAGCAGTGTAAGACTGTCCTTTCCTCCGGACACACCGACCAGAATGCGGTCTCCCTTTTCGATCATCCCGTATTTCTTTACGGTCTTGCCGACTTTTTTCGCAAGGTAATAGGCAAGGGAATCGCTCTGTTTCAGCTTCTTGTTCACAATCGGATGTTCACTGATCGTTTCACCCATTTTTTGCCTCTTCCCAGAAGGAATCAAGCTCATCGAGTGTGTAGTCCTCGATGGGCCTGTCTCCGCGCTTTTTCACCTGCTCCTCTATATATTTGAATCGCCTTGAAAACTTACCGACTGTCTTTCTAAGCGACTCTTCAGCATCAATTTTCAGAAAGCGTGAGAGATTGACAAGCGAGAAGAGGATATCCCCAAACTCCTCCTCGATATGATCCGTATTTCCTTTGTGAATAGCACTTTTAAGCTCTTCAATCTCCTCCTGTACCTTCTGAAGCGGCCCCTCATGCTCCTCCCAATCGAACCCGACTCTACCCACCTTTTCCTGAACACGCCTGGCCTTTAACAGTGCGGGAAGCACATCGGGAACACCGTCTAGGACAGAATGTTTACCCTCATCCTTTTTTATCTGCTCCCAGTTCTTCAGCACCTCGTCCGCGTCCTTGACCTCTATGTCTCCGAATACATGCGGATGTCTCCTCTTGAGTTTGGTAACGATTCCGGCTGCGACATCATCGATTGTAAACCTCCCCCCCTCAGCAGCTATCTGAGCATGGAAAACAATCTGAAGCAAAAGATCTCCCAACTCCTCCCTGAGCTCTTCATCGTCATTCCGATCGATGGATTCAATCACCTCGTAGGTTTCCTCAATGAGGTAGGGTTTCAGGCTTTCATGTGTCTGCTGATGGTCCCATGGGCATCCGTTTCTGCTTCTTAATCTTTTCATTACGTATACAAGCTCGTAAAAATTATTCAATACAGTCTCCTCTGCTTCAATGTGGGAGTTAAGACGTTCGAGCAGGAACAAGCAAGCATATGCTCGCTACCGGTTATTTTATAAGATAAAACCTTTTTATTTATATGGAAAATTTTATTGTAATTCGATACATTTCTTTTACAATTACTTATACGTTCACCGAACAACAGGCGGCAATCAAAGAACGAACACCAAGGAAAAACATTAATGAAAAAATTCATAACCATCTTTATTCTTCTTGTGGCAGCAGCTGGCACTGTGGGATATTTCGGATGGGTGAGAATAGACCCGGGCACATTTGGTGTAGCGCATTCGACGCTCACCGGCACGGTATCCTACCCCCTGGAATCAGGTAAGTTTTACTGGTTCTGGCAAAAACTCATCCCAAAAAGTTTCTTTGTATTTTCGGTCTCCAGGGAACCGAACACTATTGAAACAGAAGTTACACAACCACTTCCCGGAAGCGAAATGCTCACACAATTTGGTAATTTCAACATTCGGGTGAATATGACCGTTCAGTACCGTATCGAGTTCGATTCAGCTGCGATTCTTCTGAACAACGGACTCCTTGATGGTTTCAAGGATTATTTTTCTAAAAACATAAATTCTAAACTGAGCGACACCGTTTCATCCTTCATCGTCGAAAACCTCACCCGGTCTTCACGGGATACCGGCACTGTCGACTATAGAGCGCTTGAATCCCTGAAGAAGAAAATCGAGGAAGCAGTGAGAGAGGAAGCGGCCCGGTACAGACTCAAAGACGTTTATTTCAGCATAACCTTTCCGGAAATCCCTCAAATAGCGGTGTACAACGAAGCACTCAACAGATACTTTGACTACATGGATCAACTCGCGAGACTCGAGCAGGAAAAGCTCTCAAAGGATATGGAGTATAAATCCAAGATAAGCGAAAATGACGCTGAAATCGATAGATGGAAGAAATACGGGGAGCTCATCGAGCGGTATCCAGAGCTGCTGAAATATTTCTATATACAGAAGTTCAGTGAGCAGACCGACGTGCTCGTGCTCCCGCAGGACGAAGCAACCGGTTTCCCGAAAATGCTTGATGTTACACCATATATACTGCCGAAAAAATCACCGGCGCCCCAAAGTGTTCCCCCTGAGAAGGGGAAAGTTAAAAGCAGTCCCGGGAGCCCAGAGGAGAACACGGCAGCTCAAACACCTGAACCCACCCCGGAAAAATCCAAAGATGAAGAAAAGAATGCAGGAGAGGCTTCATTTGAAAAAAAATGGTACGATTCACTTAAGTTCTGGAAGCTGCTAAAGAGAAAGGACAGCGGGCAGTAATAATTTCTTGACACGCTCCCTGTATATGATGTTCCGGCGTCACCTGCACATGATGTAAATGCGGCAAGGTAAACGTTGTTCCAACGTCTTTTTTGCTGCATGTGTATACACAAACGAAAGAGACGAAAACCCTGTAATAAAGAAAGAATCAGCCATGCCGCTTGATTATCACAACCTGTTCTCCACGCACAAGCTCGGGTACATAAAGGGTAAAAGGCCAAGCGTGAACTGCATATTCTGTTCAATAATTAATAAAGAGAAGGAAGTAGTAAATCTCCTCGTGTTTGAGGGAATACACGCATTTATCAGCGTCAACAAATTCCCCTATAACTCAGGCCACATTCTCATCTGCCCGAAGCGGCATTTAATCGACTACCGGGAACTCAATAGGGCCGAGGAAGATGAGATACATACCCTCATGCGGGAAAGCCTCACCATCCTAGACCGTCTCTACGCGCCGAGCGGGTACAATATCGGCTTCAATGTCGGTGAGTTTGCCGGTGCAAGCCTCCCGCACCTGCACATGCACGTCATCCCCCGGTATCGGAATGAGCTCGGCTTCATCGATATAATCGGCGGGGCGAAGATCGTGGTCGAAGACCCGGGCAGGACGATGAAACGGCTTCGTGAGCAGTTCAGTAAATTACAATCACTATAAGCGTCCCGCTCGAAACGGCAATATGAGCATTGTCGCTTTCTATTACGTTCGAAAGCCCGCGGCTCGAGGGAAAGAGCTCTTCATTATCGAGTCTATACCGGAAACCCGTCATCTGCCGGACCCTGCAGCCATAGCCCAGGGTAAGCAGAGTGCATATACATCCATTTCTGCCGGTGATGTTGAGTGAATCAGATACATTGTACAACAGGGCATGCTCTTCGATAAAGGTCGCCGGAACCGGCGAATTGGAAAGAAGCAGTATGTTTATTATCTGATGATCAGGCCTTCCACCGAGCGCACCGTACACAAACACGCTCTCCGTTCCCGAATCAACTGCACGCTGAAGCGCGAGCTCGAAGTCGGAGAAATCTTTTTCCTGCGGATACCTGACAACCTCGATACCGTCTTCTATTTTATTTTCTGAAACAGAATCAAGGTCTCCGATAACGATATCCGGCCTGACCCCCAGGGAAGAGGCAACCCGGTAGCCGCCGTTGGCGCAGATTATCGTATCACCAGCCGCTTTCGACGCGCGAATATGATTTCGATAAAAGCTTTTATCCGACATCCCGCCACCAAGAAATATAAACGTACGCATCTGCCCCTTCCCTATTTCAAAACTCTTTTACAGTTGATGTATAAGACCATCAATGCAGGATGCTCCCCTTTGTACAATGTACGATATTCACCCTGTTTCGTCCACTCGCCCTTTCACCAGGTATGCATAACGCAGTATCTTCCTTACCAATACGGTTCTCATCAGCTACCGACCCAGCCTGTGATCCCCAAATCACTAAAACCTCTAAAGGAAACGGCAAAAAATCCGAAACAAACCATAAGGACAAGGATGTTCTTACAACCATAATCAAGGAGGGAAAAATGGTTATCAACCACAATCTGCCCGCGATTTTCGCCAATCGCCAGCTAAAATTCACGGGCTGGGATGTCAACAGAGACATCGAAAAGCTGTCTTCCGGTAAACGGATCAACCGGGCAGGTGACGACGCATCCGGTCTTGCAGTTTCCGAGAAGATGCGCTCGCAGATCCGCGGCCTACGGAGAGCCGAGCATAACGCTGAAGACGGGATATCCTTCATTCAGACGGCAGAAGGGTACCTTCAGGAAACGCAGGATATTCTCCAGCGTCTGAGGGAGCTCGCAATTCAGGCATCGAACGGGATCTACTCTTCAGAGGACAGGGTGCTGATTCAGGTCGAGGTTTCACAGCTGATCGACGAAGTCGACAGAATCTCGTCTCATGCGCAGTTCAACGGCATGAACATCCTCACCGGGCGTTTTGCACGTCCTACCGGAGAGAACAGCGTCACAGGAAGCATGTGGTTTCACATCGGCGCCAATATGGATCAGAGGGAACGCGCCTATATAGGCACCATGTCCTCTCAAGGCCTCGGCCTCAAGAATCCTGCGGACCCTGCACATGCGGCAACATTTATCAGCATCAGCACACCGGCAGCGGCGAACCGGGCAATCGGAGCCATCGATCAGGCTCTGATGAAGGTATCAAAGCAGCGTGCGGATCTCGGCGCCTATCAGAACAGGCTCGAGTATGCTGCGAAAGGACTCATGGCTGGATATGAAAACATGCAGGCGGCTGAATCACGAATCAGGGACACCGACATGGCCGAGCAGATGGTAGACTTCGTAAAAAACCAGATTCTCGTGCAGTCGGGAACGGCAATGCTTGCCCAGGCGAACACCACGCCTCAATCTGTTCTCCAATTATTGAGATAATCCAGCGTGCTCCGAAAAAAGGCAGCCTCCAGGCTGCCTTTTTTTATGCGTGAAACGACGGTGTATGTAAGAACACTGGCAAACAAAAAATTAGGACTTCATGGCCTATGAACAGGGATAAAGAGGACAGGGGCTTCAGATTCAGCTGCAGTGCTCCATATCGATGGCATTGACCTTCTGCACGGCTTCTCTGAGAAAGTCGGCAAATTGGTCAAGCCCCTCGGTGTGTTTCGCGTTCATCCAGGCATCCACCATCTCATTCGCCATCCAGCCTGCGACTATCATCGCTCCCAAGGTCAGTACATTCGAATCGTTGATTACCCGTGCCATGCGGGCCGAGAAGACCGACTCGACACAGCTTGCGATTACACCCTTGAACTTGTTTGCCACGATCGACATGCCCATACCTGTTCCGCAGAACAGCACCCCCCGTTCTACCTTCCCTTCCTGAATCAGCCTGCATGCGGAAACAGCGGCATCATAGTACGGGATTTCCCGGTCATGAGCTGCACCGACATCGATGATGGTATGTCCCTGTTCTTGGAGATGCTCCTTCATTGACGCGCTTATCGCCCCGCTCAAGAAGCTGTACGATCAGGGCATTGAGATAATAACCGTTGATACCTTCCTCGGAGACGGCGACTACTCAAAGTCCAGTAACTATTCGTTCCCCCTCGCCTATATCGGTACGGATAACGAACTGGGCGGCAAGAGAGTCGCCGAGCACCTTGCAAAGATGCTTGGAGAAAAGGGCAAGGTGTATGTCAATACAACAAATCCCGATGTCTCCTCGGTTATGGGAAGGGTAAAGGGATTTAAGGAGGGAATCGCCGAGTTTCCGAACATGGAGGTTGTTGGTGTAGATTACAACCTGGACGTACAAGGGAGGGCTTTCGTATTTTTGCCGAGGGAGATTACAAATCCGCCATCACGGTGGCGGCCCGGGAAAAAAACGATGTTGCCGTTGTCGATATCAGGCTCAAGGGGGAGAAAAACGGGATTGATCTTATCAGGGATTTAAAATCGGTCGAGCCCGATATGCTCATTGTCATTATTACAGGCTATGGGAGTATCGACACTGCGGTAAAATCGATGAAGGAGGGTGCGTCAGATTACATTTTAAAACCGATAGACAATCGTAAACTCCTCGATACGGTTGTAAAAAATATCGAGATGCGTTCACTGAAAACCGAAAATTTATTTCTGAAAGATTAAATTCTTCACAGATACACTACCCATCGGCTCATCACAAAAAATAAGGACATATCTGCCATACTTTCAGGGGCTGATAAAATCAAGAACAACCCGGTTACCGTACTGATTGCAGGTAAAACCGGAACGGGTAAAGAGGTGCTGGCGCGGTATTTTCATTATACAAGCTCTAGAGGGGAGAAGAAGTTTATAACCATCAACTGCGCAGCTCTCTCCGGAGAACTGCTGTTGAGTGAGCTTTTCGGTCATGAAAAAGGAGCGTTTACCGGGGCAATCGAACGAAAGATCGGCAAGTTCGAAATAGCCCATGGGGGGACCCTCTTTCTCGATGAAATCGGCGACATGTCGCCGGATGTTCAGGCAAAGCTTCTTCGAGTTATCGAAGAGAACAGCTTCGAGCGTGTAGGTGGTACAAAACGTATCGACGTTGACGTCAGAATAATCGCCGCAACCAACAGGGACCTGGAGAAGCTTATGGAGAAAGGAGAATTCAGAGAAGATCTCTACTATAGAATCAACGTGGTTTCATTCTGCCTCCCTCCTCTTCGTGAGAGAAAGGAAGATATTCCCATTCTTGCGCGACATTTCATTCAGAAATACAATCTACGGTATAAAAAAAACATCCAGGACTTCGACGGCGCCGCCCATCAAATGCTTCTTTCACGAAGCTGGCAGGGAAATGTGAGAGAGCTTGAAAATGTGATCAACCAGGCTGTTCTTCTGAGCAACAGCGAGATCATCACTCTTGACGGTCTCAAGAAGAGCACGGCCTTTACATCCACGCGGGAAGGTGCTGATATAGATTATAAAAAAATTACCTCGCTCAAAGACACCATCTCCGATGTGGCTCAGGCCTATGAGAAGAGGATCATCCAACATTTTTTGAACCAAAACAACTTCAATAAATCAAAAACCGCAGGCGATCTGTCAATTACAAGAAAAACCCTCGATGCAAAAATTGAACGGTACGGACTTTGACTGCAATGTTACCGTTTATTCTTTATTTCCCTGTAATAGGCTTTCATGGGTCTCGTAACACTCTCGTACTGCATCCGGTACCTCAATACAACCCCGATTTCCTCCAGATAATTTTTCAATCGAAAGGAAACATCATCGATATACCTGATAAAATTAAATACGAAGTTTCTCAGAATATTATTTCTCCAAACCCGAAGGGCATACCCACATAGAAGCATGATTGTACCCGTAATACCATCTATTATAACCAGGAACAGGTTAATAACCATAAATATCATTTCTTTCATTGCCTTCACACCCTTTTTTGACAGAGATTTCGAATCACAACTGCAGTCAAAAAGTCCCATACAGTCCTACAGGGCCGACATCTTATTCATTTCTAAGAAAAAAATCCGTAAAACGAAAATTCGATAATGAAAAATATTTCCTGTACGGCACCCTGGCATCAGGTGTCGGAAAGAGCTGAGCTGCGATTTTCGGAAGATCCATATAGTCCCTTTGACACACTTTCCTGTGGCCGATGTTCAGGGCCAGATGGCCCAGCAGGTGGTCAAGATTGTATGGAGTTCTACTCATTACCGATGAAAATTTCGTCATTTCGTGAAAAACCCATAACCGCCCCGCCTGAAGCTCAAATGGCGTCATATTCTTCGGCTTAAAAACAACTGTTTTGTGGTTATAGTGTTTCCAGTCATGGGTGAGCAGCCTTCCATCGTTCTTAAATTTTTGATAGGTGCCTGTGCCCGGGTACGGTGTGAGAACATTCAAAGTCGCAGAGCTGATTTTGTTTCTGTGTATAAACTCAAGTGTTTCTGGAAAAATATCTTTCGTATCGTCATCAAATCCGAATATCATGGATGTGTGAAAAAAGATACCAAAACTCTTTACTTTTTTAATAGCTTCCTCGAGCTTTTCGATATCCTTTATCGATTTACGCATCTTCTGGAGCTGACTCTTTGATACACTCTCGAGTCCAAAAAACAACCCCCGGCAGCCGCTTTCCCTCGCCATTTTCATTAATTCTGTATCTTTCACAAATGATATCGAAGCCTGGCCAACCCATTTTATATGCAGGGGTTTTATCGCGCCGAAGAGCTCTTTTGCGTAGCGGGGGTCTCCTATGATGTTATCATCGAGAAATATAAAAAATTTGCCGCCAGAGTCGATAATGTCCTGTACCACATTTTGCACGGGTATGTGCCGCACCCTTCGCCCGTATATATCGTGCACACAGCAGAAATCACAGTTATATGGACAACCCCGCGTCGTCATAATGGGGATTATGTTAAACAACCTTTTCCTTGTATCTTTTCTGTGTGGTATGCGAACATACGTTTCTAAAGAAGGATGGGGCTTATGATAAAATTTCTGCAGCCTGTCATATTTATAATCCTCGAGAACCTGTTCCCAGACGCCTTCAACCTCACCGATCACCACGGAATCACATGATTGAATCGCTTCATCTGGAAGTATTGTCGGATGCACACCCCCCATAACTACTTTCTTGCCGCGCTTTTTGAATTCCCGGGCAAGGTGGTAGGCTCTCGGCGCATTGGCAGTCATGCAGCTTATGCCCACCAGATCACAGTCCTCCTCGATATTAATATCGTCAATCTCTTCTTCGATTATCTTCACTTTATGTTCCGGCGGCGTGAGGCCTGCAATCAGATGCATGGCCAATTGAGGAATCATAACAGATTTCGGCTTCCTGTCGTTTATATCCCTGCAGGGTGAAACAAGCAATATTTTCATTTTTTACCTTTTTATACCTTTCACTGTTTTAGTCTTACAAAAGTTTATTCACGTTTTCGTATACTTTCATATAAGCATTAATTAATACTACTGTCAAGAGGTATGTTCTCCCCCACATGTAAGCGGGGATCAGTGGTATTATCCGGATGCGAAACGTCTTAATAATATACCGCTCAAATTGACCGTTGACAGCTTAATATTCAAAAAAGTGGGGTAAGTTCCCCTAAGGAAAGTCCTTGACAGGATCCATCCCGGGCGGGACCGATCCCTGGCAGGACTGGGTACCAAAGACAACTTATTTGAAGTTATTTAGAAGTGGCGTATGCCACTTTGCGGCCGAGTATCAAACAGTAACTTGCTCGAAGTTACTTAAAAGGGTGAATACCAACAGTAGAGCAAATGATCCCTCTGCAGTTGGTAAAAGCCGTTGACTGGACATACCAATTTCCTTACCTTCTTTAGTGAAATGAAAATACCGAAATACGTGTTGAAGATAACAGATAAACTGGAAAACACGGATTTTGAGGCGTGGGTAGTCGGCGGTTCGGTACGGGACATTCTCATCGGAAGGCCCGTATACGATTACGACATCGCGACGGATGCCCGGCCGGAAGAGGTTATGAATCTATTCCGCCGGACCATTCCCACCGGTATCAGGCACGGCACGGTCACTGTTTTGAGCGAGGGACACGGCATCGAGCTCACCACATTCAGGACCGATGGCGACTACTCGGACTCCAGACGGCCGGACAGCGTCAGCTTCAGCAATTCAATCCATGAGGATTTATCAAGGAGGGATTTTACCATAAACGGCATCGCCTATAACCCTAAAAGAAATGAGCTTCTCGACCCTTTCGACGGCAGAAGGGATATTGATGCCGGTATCATCCGCACCATCGGTGATCCTCTCGCGCGGTTCAGGGAGGACGGCTTACGGCCTTACAGGGCCTGCCGGTTCGCAGCGCAGCTCGACTTTACAATCGAACCCAGGACCTTTGATGCTATTTCAAAATGCCTGGACACCGCTTCAAATGTTTCGGCTGAAAGAATACGGGATGAATTCGTAAAAATCTTACAATCACCGTCTCCATCGACAGGAATCGAGCTTTTGCGAAAAAGTGGGCTTCTGAAACAGTTTCTACCCGAGATTCTCACAGGATTCGGCATAAACCAGAACGTGTATCACCGCTATGATATCTACTATCACAACCTCTATGCGTGTGATGCGGCGAACCCGGATGACTACCGCATCAGGCTTGCAGCTCTTTTCCACGACATCGGCAAGTACTATGCGAAAAGAGAAGTCGAGAAAAAGGCAGTCGGTAAAAAATCAGTTTTCTACAACCATGAGATAATCGGCGCCGGCATAACGAAACGAATCATGCGAAGGCTCAAGTTCAGCAACAATGACATTAAAGTAGTTACCCATCTTATAAGAAACCATATGTTTCACTACACCTATCAGTGGACGGACGGTGCTGTCCGTAGATTTATCCGCAAGGTGGGGCTGGAGAACATCAATGCCCTCTTCGAGCTTCGAAAAGCAGACAGGATAGGAAACGGCCTCAAGAAGGGTGAATCAAAGTCGGTCGAGAATTTGAAGCGGCGAATTGAAAAGGTGCTTGAAGAAGAAAATGCCATTACGGTAAAAGACCTTGCGGTAAACGGCTACGATATAATGAAGGAATTCGGCCTCGAGCCCGGACCGATAGTCGGCAAACTGCTGCATCATCTCCTTGAAACGATACTGGACGATCCAACAAAAAATGAGTCTGAAACCCTGCTTGCAATAGCACACGATTTTTTAAAGAACCGGACGAAGACGAACAAGCAGACGAGTCAGGAAATCACCACCGGATGAATCGAAAAAAAGAGCACCCTGACGGGTGTCCTGTCTGAGCGGCCGATGGGAATCGAACCCACGTCTTCAGCTTGGAAGGCTGAGGTATTACCACTATACGACGGCCGCGTTTTCTGCTGAACAGTTAGTATACTACTTATTCAGTGTTTCAGCAATCAAAAATTCCCAATTCAGTGCCTAATAGCCCCTGATATCAACGAACCTGAAATCATCAATTATTTTTTTCAGCTCCGCCCGGTAATGCATCAACACCGATGCTGATTCTTTAAACCCGTCTGCATCACCCATACAGTTCAAGCCATCATTGATTACCCTCATACAGTTATTGAGCAGTATTCCGCCGCTCTTGATAAAGTTGTAGGAAGCCTTCTCACTCTCCCTCGGGATCTTACGCCCGAGAACTCGCATGTAATCGTCAACGGCCCTCGAGTATAACCCCCTGACAGGAACAACAAAATACGTGAAATCATTTTCAAGGTCGAACAGTGCATCTGAAACAGCCTTAACTCCCAAATCCCTGAGTATATGTTGAACCTCATTCCAGGATCCGTAATAGAAATCGGTTACCGACCCGAGCAGGTGCGTTGCCTCTTCCTCCGCATCAGGATGAAAGTCAATCTTCCTGTATCCCTTTATTTTCTGAAGATTTTCTTCGATGATCTTGTCTGCAACGTCACTATACATATGTTCCTCAGGAGGCCGAACGCTCTTTTCAACCCTCCGCCGGAGCTCTTCAAAAACTGATATTTCGGCATTGATAAAAACGAGGAGGTTCGCCTTCTGTAAAAGTGCATCATGGTAGCGCTTTTCAAATCCGCGGAGATTGAAGATTTTATCACCATACGTATCTGCGTACTTCCTGTACAGTGTCTTGAGTTTCAAGATCGCCCGGTCAATATCGACCTTTCTGGAGGGTTTTGATTTCCTGAAGGGTGAGGGCATTACTTCCCGCCTAGCTGCTTGTATGCCTCGTTTATCTCTCTTGTTTTCTCTTCGAAAAACTCCTTATATTCCGGCCCGAGTTTTTTGCTTGCGATAATATCCGGATGAAACATTTTCAGCTTGTTCCTGTGGGCCCTCTTTAGCTCGTCCATCGAGGCGCCTCTTTTGACATCCAGTATCTCATAGGGATCTTTGACTGCAGTCGAACCCTGGGGTTGCTGAAACCCTGCATTCCAGTTTCTGAACCGGTTATAAAACGAGCTGCCGCCCTGGGATGATCCACCCGCACTTCCCTGGCTTGACCCTCCGCCTGCAGCGCCCGCCCCCTTCTGCTGCTGATACTGTTTGAACTGGTTCTGGTAGAATCGGAAGTTTCGCAACCGAAGCAGTATTCCAATGATGGCAATCGCCGGAAGGAGGAATTCCTCACCGGGTATTCCATCAGGAATAATCCAGCTAAGAACTGAAAGTCCAATCATTATCCATATCCATAGGGGAATCCTCATCGGCACCATTCCTTAATGTGTTTTGAAAAATAGGCACGTAAACTTTCAATCGTAAAGATTCAAACCAACACTTGCCTAATGGTTTTTACCTTAATTTCACAATGGTTAAAACCATATTTCATGAATATTTGCATTAGATGTGACTTGAAAAACACAAAAAACACTTTCAATAATTTTCAGTATTACTTTCCTCTGTTCCTTCATTATTAATATAAAGATTGAAGCACTCATATTCAAGAAATTATTTATTCCCGAAAGCCTCCTGCTGGCCTGATGGGTGCAATGCGATGCGTGTCGACGCTCTTATACCGCTGAATAACATACGGTTTTTCAGGTGTGGATTAAAAACAGGGAATATGTAATCATCGATACTCCCGGCCTGCACTGCCTCTCCATCCGCTCTGAAGAGGAAATAATAGTACGAAATCTATTATTTAAAGAAAAACCGGACGGTATAATTCAATGTATCAATACAAATAGGCTCAAACAGTCGCTGCCGCTTACCCTTGACCTTATTGAGCTCGGCATACCGATGGCCATCTCACTGAATGCAATTCAAGAGTCCGAACGACTGACGATCGACAGTCATAAACTTTCCGAAATACTGGGAATACCAGTAATCGAACACAACACGGCCCTGGATAGGGGAGCCGAACGGCTGAAGACTTCACTCACCGAAATGAAAGCGGGTTCCTTGAAATCGGACTACGGCATCGAACTTGAAACAATGATCGGCAGGGTGCAGTCTCTACTGCCGGCTACAACTTCCTTCGGGCGAAAAAAGGCACTTTTACTTCTATTAGGTGATGAGCATCTACTTCGTTCTTTACGAAACCAATACGGAGAATCGGTAGGGCAGCAGATACGTAACACAGTTGATGAAATGGGCAAGGCATCACGCATGAATCCCGGCAGGGCGCTTCATGCCAGAGGCTCAAAAACAGTTGATGCGATTTTTGAGAGCGCTACCGAAAAAGAGAAGCATGCACCGGGCAGTGCCGGCCGCACCTTTGCCCACCTGTGCCGACATCCCCTCTCCGGGATCCCGATCCTTGCTTTCATTATTCTTGCAGCCTATTTTCTTGTCGTCAACGTCGCGGGATTCGTACAGACTGTGCTGACAGAAATTGTTGTTACACCCATCGTCCTGTATATAAGGGAGCTAATACCGTAGAAATTTCTGTCTGATTTTCTGGTCGGCAGCTACGACCTTCTTACCCTCGGAGTATTCAATGCTCTCATAACGGTCATTCCGATACTCACCGTCTTTTTTATTATGATGGGTCTGCTCGAAGATTCAGGGTACCTGCCGAACCTCAGCGTACTTATCAGAAGATTCCTCACCAGAATCGGCCTCTCCGGAAAATCCGTGATGAGCCTTATTATCGGTTTCGGCTGTAAAACCATGGCCACGCTTACGACAAAGGGAATTACATCCCGAAAGGAGAAGTTCATCGCCATTTATGGTTTTATCCATTAGAATTCTGGCATTTTGTACCAGAATTTCGAATACAAATGACTATATTATACTACATTGCCGTAATATTACATACTTTAGGTAAAAACCATTAGGTAAGTGATAATTTTCAACTTCTAAGATTGGCAAGTTTACTTACCTATCTTATTGCATTTGCAATACCCTGCTCCGCACAGCTTGCAATCGATATGGGCATTCTCGGCAGCGTCGGGTTCAAGGCATTTCTCATTGCGTACGGCACTCTGGCAATTCTGGAAATTGGCGTCGGGTTCCTGCTGAATATGCTCATAAAGGATGATTCAAAAAGTGCATTTATCCTCATGGGAGGCAGCGCATCAAACGTGGCTTCTCACACGGCCTACATTCAAACAGCCGCGAGTAAACAGGTAGAACACGATACATATTTACAGCTTCTTTCCCCCGCTGTCTCCCGCCATTATCGCTCCCCATTCACTTGATTCGAATTCATCCTTGAAGCGCTTCATAAGCCGTTTTATCCGCAATACGGTATCGCAGTCGATTGTGTGCTCCATCTGGCAGGCGGTTTCCTGTGCCTTGTCATCTGTAAGCAGAAGCACCTTTTCCAAAAACTGTACAAGGAGCTTGTGTTTCATATCGATAGAGTCTGCGATTTCAAGGCCCTTATCAGTCAGACTTATATAGGAGTTTTTTTTGTAATTGACAAGTCCCTTGCTTCTCAGCGTCTTCAGTGCGCCGGTTACCGACGGCATTTTCACATTGAGCCTTCTTGCGATATCCTTGACACGCGCAAGCCGGTTGAGCTTTTCGAGCGAGCGAATCGTTTCAAGATAATCTTCAAGGCTGGAGCTCAGATGTACTTCAGTGCACTTCTCCATATCTGAATTATACAGACAAAGACACACTATGACAACCAACTTTATGAGGCGTTCTGGAAGCAGGAAGGTGCAGACCGCGGGGAATTATGAGGACATCATACTTATTTGTTTGCCGAGTACAGCACCTGTATATCCGAGGAATTTTGGGGAAATATGCACAGGAATTCGCAACTGATTGTAATGAGGGGAATGTAAAAACGGGGGACGCGTACCACACTCATACTGTCTTAACTCTGACAGCGCAAATGCCTTTATGTAAATATCTGTTGTAAATTAAAAAAATTCATGCTATAAAAATAACACATCTGGTTTATGCATCCTTAATAAAATCAATTTTCAGGAGGATGGAAAATGAAAACTAAAATATTGTTACTAGCCATTTTGTTTGTAGTAGTTCCATTTTTTATCTTTGCAAGCCAATGTGACAGCGACGCTGGATTAGTAGGTACCTGGAGCACCGGTGCTAAGACTGTTTGGCTGGATTATGGTGAGGGTTCAGAA
>Ga0315537_1000314_pt1 | contig 36843 bp, 39 predicted proteins | sample SalMarSW160270MG_FD_203091 | JGI IMG/M metagenome (GOLD analysis project Ga0315537, IMG submission 203091) | Salt marsh sediment microbial communities from the Plum Island Ecosystem LTER, Massachusetts, United States - Salt Marsh Sediment SW1602-70 ... | reverse complement strand
CAGCTCATGGTATATTCTTTTAATAACACCGAGCTTCGCTTCCAGTTCGGCTATCTGTTTCTCGACCTGTTCCCAGTATTTGTTGAATTTAATGACGTATTCATCGGGTGAGTCTTCACCGCGATGTGTCAACGGGATAAAATAGAGCTTTCTTCCCTCTTTAAATTCCTCGACGAAGGGCTTTTCTATTTTCCCGAGTTCCTCAGCCATACCATCTGCTCCCGTATATCATCTTCAACACCCAGGTCTAGCGTAATTCCTTTTCACATTTTTTACAGACTATCAATACCGGAATAAACCTAGTGACACTCCTCATATCCTCCAGCGGGCTGAGCGTTCCACAACGCTGGCACCGGAAAGTTATTTCCGGCTGTTTCTTTTTCTTTGCCTTTACATCTGTCTCTTTTTTCTCTGCCATCACTACTCCTCATATAATAGTATATCATCATTTCAAGAAGGAATGAACATCGGTTTTGTTCTGGATGGGGTGACGGCACAGTCCGTGATATCGCTACCCGGCGCGATTTTCGCACCGCTGCCGATAATGCAGCGGTTCAATTTGGCTTTAGCCCCGATTTTTACCCTGTCCCATATCACGGCGTTTTTCACGCTGACACCTTCCTCCAGAACACAGCCGGGCCCGATGACCACCGGTCCCGTGATGACTACCCCCGGGGCGATGCGGCAACCCGTGCCGATGACGGCGGGAGGTGCGATGCTCGCTGAAGGGGCAATGGCAACATCCGGGTCACAATACACTTTCTTAGCATCCAGATTACCGACGAGGGGGCTGCCCGTTTTTAACAGCAATAAATCATTATTCAGCGAGAAATAATACTCGAGAGTACCCGTATCCATCCAGTAGCCCTTAAACGGATAGCCGAAAACACGTTCGCCCGAATCAAGGAGGCGGGGGAAAAGTCCTCTTTCGAACATATAGTGAGTGTTAGACGGTACATGTTTCAAAACATCAGGTTCGAGGATATAGATGCCGGCATTAATCCAGTTGGTGGTGGCTTCGGAGGCCGGGGGCTTCTCAATAAATCGCTGCACCCTCCCGGTATCATCGGTCTCAACGACCCCGAAAGCGCTGGGGTCATCCACCCACTTGAGGGATATGGTGGCGACGGCGCGGTTCTTGCTATGGTAGGCGAACATATCAGCCAGGTCGATATCCGTAAAAATATCTCCGTTTAAAACAACGAAGGTGTTATCCAGGCGCTCCTCGGCGTTTTTTACGGCTCCGGCCGTACCCAGCGGTTCCTCCTCAATATAATAGCTTAATCTAACGCCAGCCCGACCGCCGTCGCCGAAGTATTCCCGGATAATCCCGGGCAGGTAGTTTAAAGTGAGGATAATATCCTCAATGCCGTAATGCTTGAGATAGGCAAAGGTATGCTCCATAAAGGGCCGGTTCAGCACCGGCACGAGCGACTTGGGGATATTATCCGTAAGCGGCTGCAGTCGCGTCCCCGGACCGCCCACCAGAATAACAGCTTTAATGTTTGGCAGCTTGTTACCAGATAAATCGTTCATATTTGCACTTTACAAAATATCAGAGACACAGGCATTATAGCATCAGTTCACGCGGCGATAAAGCTGAAGTAGGCGCTGATAATAAAAATTACTATCAGGCTGACGTTCCACCAGCTGAGCCGGAACCACCTGGCGGGATGGAAACGCAGCCCGACGATGAAAAGCAGCGTCATCACGATAACAGCCGCCGCTGTCACCAGGTTACCCTCAGATACCGCCGATAGTATAGGATTTTTGGTGTAGATAAGGTCGGTGACGGGGATAATCGCCATATTGAACAGGTTACTCCCAATCATATTGGCTACCGCCATATCGGAAGCCCCAATGCGCATGGCGGTGAAGGAAACGGTAATCTCTGGGAGGGTGGTGGTAAAAGCCAGGAAAAGGGTACCCACGAAGCTCTGCCCCCAGCCTGTAGCTACGGCGATTTCATCGCCGATGGTCGCCAGCCAGATGCCGGCGCCGATAATGCAGGCGGCGGCGATGCCGAAATAAACCCCGATACGCCTCAGCGAATGAGGACTATCGTCCGGTGTCATATCCGGGGGCCCCGGATGAGCTTTCTCGTAGTGGAATATCTGTCTTACCGCCAGCAGATAGACAAGGACAATAAGCGGGGTATACCAGCCTACCCAGCCGAGACCTACCGGGGAGACATAGATGCTGATGAGGATGCCGGCGCCCACGATAGCCACCAGCAGTAGACTGAACAGGCCGGTAATACGGTGGGCACGGCTGACCGCCGCCAGTATGGAGCCGTGGCTATAGAAAATATCCAGAAAAGCCAGGTTGAGCATGTTGAAAGTATTGGCGCCGAGGAGGTCGCCGACGGTTAAATCGGGGGAATCGACCAGAGTGACGGCGCTTATCCCGGTAAATAGCTCGGGCAATGAGGTGATTACGGCGATAGCGATAACGCCCATCCATACCTGACCGACACCGGTCCGGCTGGCTATGGTATCTCCGTATCTGGCAACCTTTTGCCCGGAGAAGAAGATAATAAGTATGCAGATAATAAGTTTAAGCCAGACCAAGCTATACCTCGGTTATGCCTGTTAACATTACTTTATTTAGATTAGGTTCAAATGTCAATATTGAGGGGGGATGATACATTAATGGTTTGTTTTGGTTGATTTTCCATACTCACCCCCTGACCCCCTCTCAAACGGATACTTATTTAATGCCCGTTTATAATATGCTTGAGAGGGGGAGAGTTTTATAAGAGGGGCAAACGCCCCTCTGAGGACATGAGCACAATTCCCGGATCAAGTGTGCCGGTTATTTCTACGGTCTTCCCGTCCAGCCATATTGTAATACCAAGCATATTCAAAGCAAGTCTTTTTCCTTCATTATCCAGCTCTTTCAAATGGTGCTGTATATCTCTGATATAATCTTCTAAGTCCTCTACACTAATAGCAGTGTTGCTGCTAGTTTTTAGTCGGGTCTCAAGTTCGGCCTTTTGAGTTTCCAGTGTCTTTTTAGTCTGGCTGAGTCGCTTGTTTTCTGCCTCCACCTGACTTTCGGGAAATCCTTTTAAGGCCCACTGCAATAATCTATGTTGCTCACGGTTAGCCGCCTTTAACTGACGATTAACGTGATCTAATTCATCTTCCAGCATCTCTTTCTGATTTGAGCTCTGGCGATATTTTTCAATTTCACTTTCTATGAGATCACGGTCACTAAGATAGCGCTCAATTTCGGTCCAGACCATATTTTCAAGCACATCAGCTTTCCACCCTTTGTTCTGGCATCGTTTAACCGGAGCATAGGCCTTTTTCCTGCCGGCACATCTATAACAGCGCGTATAAGTATACTCACCCACATACACGCGTCCGCACCACCGACAGCGAATATGCCCCCTTAGTAAATAATCACGTCGACAATTACGTGCTGATCTTTCACGGTTTACTCTTAGTTGATACTGGGCAGCATTAAATAACTCCTGTGAAATAAGAGGCGGGGTAACGTCAGGAATTTCAATCCATTCTTCCTGTGGGCGTGAGAACCTTTCCTTACCCGGTGCTGTTGTGAATGCATATGTTTTACCGGTGTATGCCGGATTAGTTAATATAGACTGTATACTACGCCTGCTCCATGGTTTACCGCTCTTTGTCGGTGCATCATTCTCCCTGAGCCGGAATAATATCTGGTTGGTACTTAAACCCTCATTAACCAGCCACTCAAACATACGGATTACCCATGAAGCTTCAGTTTCATTAATTACTCGCCGCGCCTCACGTTCACCTTTTATAACCCTGATGTAATCATATCCATAGGTTCTATGAAAACCACCGGGCATGCGCCCTTCCCTGGCGGTGGCCTTTCTACCACGGATACTGCGTTCTTTTATCTTTTCGGCTTCCAGTTTGGCGGCAAATCCCCTTATATAGGTTATCAGCTTTAGATACGAGTCTAGATACCATTGTTGTAATCAAATATCACAAATTAAACTGTATTTAACACGGGTTAATTTTATATGTTAGTATTGTTTTGTGAGTCAAAAATATAGCCCATTATTCCGACTTGGGAAATATCATGTTAAGCCAGCTACGGAGGTGCTAGTTCGTGTCTTTCATAATTATCCCCTTTTCAAGTTTTAGTACCCGGATGAGTCCAAACGCAGACCGAGGTGCTATCAGAGGGGTAGGCTTCGGCATGATAAGGGAATGAACTCTATGCATAATGGGAGGGAGCGAGTCTGATGGAGAACAATGAAATGCGTAGTATAATGGGGGACCTAACCCCATTACTGAAAGATGAGCTGGCTAAAACCGCAGACAAACGAGGCCTGACAGCTGAAGAAAGAGCAGTCATCCACGAGAAGATTCTGATGAATATGGAGAGGGATTGGGAAAAGGAGGAAGAAGCCGCCGCATCTCCAGAGGCTGCCTTTAATCTGGCCATGATGCCTATCACGATGGTATTCATGGGCTACCTGATGCTGGGATGGATAAGGCTCGGCTTTCTTCCCTCACAGTTACCCAACGAAATAGACCTGACCGCTACGTTTCGGAGGTATGTGCCTTCGTTGTCGAACCCCAGTGGTGAATCACGATTCTGGGATGGTATAGTCTGGATTGAGATGTCCGACATGGAGAAGTCCAAAACTGCATTTGACCTCTGTTCGCATGACACTGCTCTCTTGCCGTGGATGCAGATGACTGCTATGCAAATCACAGCTTGGCATCATGTCAGACTCAATGAATATGATGCAGCTCGCCAGACCCTTGAGCGTTTGCGTGACTTGCTAGTCGAAAGTAAGACCAAAGCCGATTATCTCATTGGATACATCAATGCGATGGAAGATAGTGGACTCCCATACGATGACTGCTTTGAGCAGTTCATCATGGTTTCGGAGGGGATGCCCGAGCGAGCAATCCAGTGCCTCACAGACAAAGAACCACAAATCGAAACGTTCACGAAAAGTCTGCAATTTACGCCATCAACTATTGAAGCTTTGACGCGTGCTATCGCCGGAGAATTTGAACCACGAATGCGTTTGGCTCTTTGGGAAACTAAAGAGGAGATAGTGAAGGTCCTGCCGATGACCCGCGCCGTTGAAGAAGTTGGGCAGAGACTTCGCAACGAGCACGGTGATTGGGTTAGAAAGCTTGCCAATCAGGGGTCTTTGATTAATGCGGAGTTTCTCTACGAGGCCTTGAAAGCCAGGTCGTGGGGTGGGGCGATTACGGAATATGCCAGCGCAGTAGAAGCCGAAATCAAGGCAAAGCTGCTACCATGGTTGGAGAACTTCCTGGGTGAAAAGCGGGTTACATTAGCGAACATTCTGGATACCAACACAGAGCGTGGTGGGTCCAGTCTTGGCTATGCCGAAATCGTATTGACCAGAATTGCCCAAAATCAAATCCTTGAGAAATTCCTCTCCGATTTGCCAGAAGATACCGTGTCCTTCTTGTTGCGTGAATTGCCGGCCTCGTTGGCAAAGCTGAGAGAACTACGTAATCCTCCGGCCCACGGCGAGGTCATACCCGCCAGTCGAGCTATAGATGTAAGAAGGCTTGTGCTTGGCACTCCACAAAAACCAGGCTTGCTGAAGCGTCTGAACGAGGTCAGCCAAGGACTATGCCTTTGACAAGGCGTACCCTCTGCCCTCAACGTAGTTATTCCTAAAGCGCGACAGTAATGGCGATGTCCGTTTGTTGCTAGGTGCAGACTGTCGGGTGCACAGTGCGGTCTTGCTCTACACCGATATAGGATAAAGCCCTGCAGAAAATATTGAAGGTGCGAGTTCGACTCTCCCCCGTCTCCCCGTCCAACATTGTTTTCATGCGTAAAAACAATTATACCCTTTACCGTTAATGTAGCAATAACTACAACGGAGCAGCGATCCTAATGATTATGAGGGTGTATTAAATCGAATACTGAATGGGAACAATTTTCGGAAGTTGTGACCAAGTCTTGAACAAACTTAGGGAAGCTGAGATCCACATCAACCATGGTATCGCTATTGCTGAAGCCAGCCGAAAGATTGGTGTCACCGAGCAAACTTACTATCGCTGGCGTAAAGAGTATGGGGGTCTACGGATAGAGCAGGCCAGGAAGCTCAAGAGGCTGGAGAAAGAGAATGCCCGGCTCAAGAAGCTGGTGGCTGACCTGTCTCTTGATAAGGCGATACTGAAAGAGGCTGCGGAGGGAAACTTCTAAGCCCGTCCCGGAAATGCAAGATCATCCTTCGTGTTCAGGATAAACTTGGTGTATCACAGAGACGGGCATGTACAGTACTTTGTCAGGCCAGAAAGACCCAGCGACGTACACCCTGTGGCAAAGATGATGAGGTGAGGTTGGTGGAACGCATTATCGCACTGGCAACTCAATATGGCAGGTATGGATATCGCCGGATAACAGCCATGTTAAGGCAAGAAGGGTGGCAGGTGAATCATAAGAGGGTAGAGAGAATTTGGAGGAGGGAAGGACTTAAGGTGCCACAGAAGCAGCCGAAGAGAGGAAGGTTATGGCTCAATGACGGATCCTGTATCAGGTTAAGACCGGAACACAAGGACCATGTTTGGAGCTATGACTTTGTGATGGACAGGACACCTGAAGGAAGAGCGTTCAGGATGCTAAATATCATTGATGAATACACTCGGGAATGCCTGTCTATCCTGGTAAAGAGACATATCACTTCACAGGATGTTATCGACCAGTTATTCGAGCTATTTATCTTCCGAGGTATACCGGAGCATATCAGATCCGATAATGGTCCTGAATTCACGGCTAAAGCGGTCAGGAAATGGCTGGAACGATTGGGTGTGAAGACACTGTTTATTGAGCCGGGCAGTCCTTGGGAGAACGGCTATATAGAGTCATTTAACGGTAAGTTGAGAGATGAGCTCCTTGACAGGGAGATATTTACGACACTGACGGAAGCCAAGGTATTGATTGAGCAGTGGAGAAGGGAGTACAATCAAGTACGTCCCCATAGCTCTTTGGGTTACAGACCACCGGCTTCGGAAGCTAAAACACCGGTAATCCTAACTTAAGAAGTGGTATCCCTTTTGGGGGCATGTCAAAAAGAATATAGTATGTTTTTTGAATAGCAATATTGAGTCTAAACCTTGACCGCGAAACTCAACGAACCTTTTTATCAGCAATAGATAATTGGTTATATTTTCCAATTCTAACAGTAACTCTTGACATTTCAGGTTAAATATTATATTGTTCTTAGCAAATCGTTAAGGAGGTGTCACATGGTACAAGCATACTGTGTTAAATGCCGTGCCAAGAAGGAAATGAAGGATGCCAAGGCTATAACTATGAAGAATGGCAAGCCGGCAACGCAAGGTGTATGCCCGTCTTGTGGTACTAAAATGTTCAGGATTGGGAAAGCATAATACCAATAAGGACATAGGATTTGTCATGGGCTAGATATATTAAATAGAAGAATGTCTAGCCCATTTCTATTACCTGAGAAACGGATAAAAGAATGATGCAAAAGGAAGAATGTGAATATTCGTGAATATAATCGGTTTGCATGGGATAATGAGGTTAAGAAAGGAAATGAATGGACCCTCCCGGTAAGTACTGAAACAATTGAGAAAGCACGCGAGGGTAATTGGCATATAAAATTAACGCCGACGATACCAGTACCCAGAGAATGGTTTCCGGATTTAAAAGGACTTGAAGTATTATGCCTAGCTTCGGGCGGAGGACAGCAGGGTCCCATTCTAGCAGCCGCTGGGGCAAAGGTTACCATGTTGGATAACTCCCCGATGCAATTAGAAAGAGATAATTATGTAGCTAAAAGAGATTCGTTAGTTATCCGTACAATCGAAGGTGATATGGCTGATCTCAGTATGTTTGACAAAAGTAGTTTCGATCTGCTAATCCATCCTGTATCTAATAATTTTACGCCAGACATTCTTCTGGTATGGAAAGAAGCCTTCAGGGTACTTAGGCAAGGAGCGCCAATACTATCGGGTTTTGTGAATCCGGCAATCTATTTATTTGATTATGACCTTGCTGAAAGAACAGGTATACTTCAGGTTAAATATAAGCTTCCGTATTCTGATGAGGCTGACCTAGATGAAAAGGAGTTAAAACGTAGGATTGAAAACCTCGAACCGATAGAATATAGCCATACCCTTGAACAACAAATCGGGGGACAAATGAAAGCAGGATTTGTTATTACTGATATGTATGAGGACAGGCAGAGTCCTGATAAAAATGAGCCCGTCGCAGCTTATATGGCGACCTGTATTGCCATACGGGCGATTAAACCACTTTAGTTAAAACGGGATTGGTGTCAGTTATTAATGCCAGGCTACTTCCGAACTCCTCCGAAAAGCGACAAATATACCGGCTAGAATGAAAACACTGCCTAAAATTTCAAATACCTGCGGCACCTCACCAAGTATCAAATAAGCTAAAATATTCGCCCCTACCGGTTCTCCGAGGACAGCGATAGTCACCAGAGTTGCGGAAACAAAACGCAGCGCCCAGTTTAGCGATAAATGCCCCAATAGTTGCGGTACTATAGCGAGAAGAATCATCATCAAGTAGGTATTACCTGTATAGCCAAATAGTGGATAACCCCAGATTAAAGATGCAACCAAAAGTAATAACCCGGCTGAACTGCAGGTGAGAGAACCATAGATCAATAGACCCATCGTTCGGCGAAGTCTGCGGCCGATGAGTAAATAACCCGCCACTGTTAAAGCTCCCAGTAAGGCCAGTATTCCTCCAAGAAAAGAATCGGCACCGATACTCCAGTTACCATAGCCTATAAAAGCGGTACCAATGAAACAAATGACAATACCTGTAATAACCTTCCAGGATATCCTTTCTTTGAAAAAAGTATAGGAAGCAATTGCTACAAACAAAGGACTTGAAGTAACCAAGATAACAGAAGTTGCTACCGAGGTATAACTGAGTGATGATATCCACAATCCAAAATGAAGTCCCAGAAACACGCCCGAGATTAGCGCTAACCGCACGTCTCGAAAAGTAAGATGCCTTAACTCGTTTCCGGAGTATCTCAGAGTTAGCGGCCAGAGCACCAATGAAGCAATAAGCAGCCGGTAAGAGGCAATTATCAATGGCGGTGCTTCAGCCAGGCGAATAAAGATTGCCGCAAATGAAACGGAAACCACACCAATAGTAATTATCAGGTGCTGTCGAATCATCGTTGGTATTATATACTATCGTTATACCTGAACAATAATAGATAATGGTTTTTCCTTATATATCATTCTGACTTGCATAATATTCAAAGAAGTCGTATTTTACAATTGAGATGGAACCCGGCATCATAATAAAGCAACTAGAGACAAATCTGAAAGGCAAGGGTTTCTCGGTAACAACCTGCCATATCAAGCACCTGGAGGATTTAAAACGAGACCTCGAAGCACCGTTTAAAAGGGGATTAATCGCACAGAATTTCTTCCAGGAAAGGCTCTCTTATTTTAAACTATCTCTTCTTGACTACCGGGAAGGACTAAAATCAATAATTATCACCGCGGCTCCTCAACGACAGCAAGAGACCGTCTTCTGGTTTCAAGGTAAGGAACACCACTACCCTATCCCGCCAACTTATTCAATACAAACTGATAAAATAGTCGAGAAAATTATTGTCAATACAATTAACCCGTATGGTTTTAACATTTTTCCAGCCTTTATTCCTCTAAAAATCGCTGCTGTCAGAACAGGGCTGGCAAAATACGGGAGGAACAATATCACCTATTGTAATGGTATGGGCAGCTATTTCCGGATAAAAGCTTTTCTTTCCGATTTGCCAGTTGATGAGGATCATTGGCATGAATTCGAACTTATGCCGCAATGTGAAAACTGCGATGCATGCTTCCAATCGTGTCCGACCGGGGCTATCAGAACTGAACGAATATTACTACAATCCGATAGATGTTTGACCTTCCTTAATGAAAGACCCGGCGAATTTCCGATATGGGTAGAGAAATCATGGCATAATTCCCTGATTGGGTGTATGCGATGTCAGACTGTTTGCCCGATGAATAAAAAAATCAATATTCATCCCGATAAAGCTGTGGAGTTCATAGAAGAGGAAACAAGAGCATTTCTCAATGTGGTGAATGAACGCGAGCTTTCAGGTTCAGTGATTGATAAACTTGAAGAGCTATCTTTATTTGAAGATTGGCTGCTCTTAGCCAGGAGTTGTTATTAACCTGCTTAATTATTTTTGACACACTTGACGTATAAGATATAATGTAATCATATATAAAATAATCACCTAATCAGAAGTAAGTAAATAATTATCCAAATTACGATCTTAGTAAATGCCAATAACCTTGGAAAAACTGAGACATGATCAATATATTAGACCATAGTATATTTATGGTAAATCTATTTCTATAAAAGGAGGAAGATTAATTGAAGAAAATAGGAATTGGCAAACTCTTATTGATGTTCATGATTCTAGTTCTTGCAGCTTCTTCATTTATTGCCTGTTCAGGTCCTGAGAAAACCACCACTCCAGCTACTACTTCACCAACAACAACGGCTCCTACAACTTCCCCAACCACCACTACTACCCCCCCAACCACTACCCCACCCGACGTTGGAGCTACCCCAACTAGACCAGAAGTAAAAAATCCTGGAACTTTCATTTATGCAACGATTGGTCCTTGGGACTCACTTGACCCGGCCTACGCTTATGACACCGCTAGCGGTGAGGTAATCCAGGCGGTATACGAACCCCTTCTCTCCAACTGGACAACAGAGAGTACCACCGAATTTGCCCCGATTCTGGCGACTGAGTGGACAATGTCTCCAGATGGGAAGACCTACCGTTTTAAGATTCGTGAAGGTGTTACCTTCCAAAATGGCAACTCGCTGACACCCGAAGACGTTGAATATTCCTTCGAACGGGGGATGGTGCAGGATTACGGTGCTGGACCACAATGGATGTTATTCGAACCGCTCTTTGGTTCAGATACTCTTTCTTCACGCACCGATGATGGTCTCTTACCCCTTGAGGAAATCATGAGCAAGGTAGAAGTCGATGGCCAGTGGGTACAGTTCAATCTGGTCGGTCCTTACGAGCCATTCCTGCAGATTTTATCCCAACCCTGGGGTTCCATTGTCGATAAGGAATGGTGCATTGAAAATGGTGACTGGGATGGTACCCAGGCATCCTATGAAGCCTTGAATGATCCAGCATCCGGCGGCTCGCCGTTGCAGGAAATAATGAATGGAACCGGTCCCTTTATGCTGGAAAGATTCGAATCCGGTGTTGAGACCGTCATGATCCGTAACGACAATTACTGGAGAGAGCCGGCCAACCTGGAAAGGTATATTATCAAGGTTGTTGATGAATGGACTACCCGAAGGCTGATGTTGGAAGCCGGTGACGCAGATATGGTTGATGTACCGCGGGCTCACATCGATGAACTTGACGGTGTTGAAAACCTGACAATTTACAAGGATTTACCGGTTCTCCAGAACACCGCGATGTTTTACCAGCTCGCCATCAGCGAAGATAGCACTTTTGTCGGGAGTGGCCAACTGGATGGTAATGGAATACCGCGTGATTTCTTCTCCGACATCGATGTAAGGAAAGGCTTCGCCTATGCTTTTGACTACGAAACTTTCCTCGCAGACGCTTTCAAGAATGAAGCCCAACAAATCGGCTCACCCATCGTTGAAGGTCTATCCTACTTTGACCCGAATGCCCCCAGATACACCCTGGACCTTGCCAAGGCTGAAGAACACCTGAGGGCAGCCTGGGGCGGCGAAGTATGGGAAAAAGGGTTTACCTTCACCATCGCCTACAACTCCGGCAACCTTGAGAGGAAGACCGCCTGCGAAATCCTGCAGCAGAATCTGTTCACCATCAATGACAAATTTGTGGTACGCATCCAGGTTATGCAATGGCCGGCTCTGCTCCGCGGGATGTACGCCAGCCTGCTACCCATGTTCCAGATCGGATGGTTGGCTGATTATCCGGATGCTCATAACTTCATCTTCCCCTTCATGCATAGTGCCGGTACCTTCTCCAGCTGGCAGAATTACTCTAACCCAACGGTAGATGCTCTCATCGCACAAGCCATATCGTCGGCGAGTTCAGTGGAAAGAGAGAGCCTGTATCGGCAACTCGACCAGATATACTACGACGAAGCACCCAGCGTTCAGGAAGCCCAGCCTCTGGGCAGACGTTACTTCCGCGACTGGATTACCGGATTCTATTTCAACCCGATTATACCAGGGAACGCTGGTAATGTGTATGCTTTGCACAAAGGGTATGATTAAAGTCCAACTTTAGACAGTTGGTAAAAAATAATAATAGGATATAATCTTAGGAAAGGAAAGGCTTTCTGATTACCAGGACGGTTAGCCTTTCCTTTCTGTAAGGGGAATTCGCTTAACTTGGAACTACGAGCATATATTTTACGACGGTTGATACTACTTATTCCCGTTTTATTAGGAGTTGTCATCCTTATATTTGCTCTGCTTCAACTTTTCGACCCCGTAGAAAGAGCGGCTCTCTATGTTAGAGATGCCCGACAGTTTGGAAATATTGACGAAATCATAGAACGCTACGGGTTGAATGACCCGATCTGGAAACAGTTCGGAGTCTGGTTCAATGAAGTAATCCACGGTAACCTGGGATGGTCTAGGGTAGTATCGATGCCGGTCACCAGAGCTATCTGGAATTTTCTGCCCGCTACTGTTGAACTGGCAATATTCGCCGCACCCCTTATAATTCTAGGTGGTATATTTCTTGGTAAAAAAGCGGCAGCACATAAGGATAAAGCTATCGACCACATTACCAGAGCAGGGGCGATAATTGGTTGGTCGCTGCCTACATTCTGGCTTGGTCTGATTTTATTGATGGTGTTTTATGGGTTCTTCACCGGTCTATTGCCTCCTGAGAGACTAAGTACCGAGATGAGTATTCTGGTGCATTCAGAGCATTTCACTAGATATACGCAAATTAATACACTCGACGCAATATTAAATGGTAACGGGCGGGTGTTCTTAGATGCTCTCCGTCACCTCGTACTGCCAGTAGTAACACTGACTGTAGTTAATGTGGCATTCATTATGCGGTTGATGCGTTCCAGTATGCTGGAAGCGCTGGGTAAAGGATACATCTTCTCTGCCCGGGCGAAAGGTCTGAGCGAAAATGTGGTTGTTAACAAACACGCGGGTAGAAACGCATTAATACCGGTATTGACCGTAAGCGGCTATATTTTTGCCTCCATCGTCAATGGAGTGGTGGTAACTGAAACGATATTCAATTACAAGGGACTAGGTTGGTTCGCCTGGCAATCCGCGGTGAATCTGGACGCTTCCTCTGTACTGGCGTTTGCCCTTTTCAACGGGATACTCTTCGTAATCACCAATCTCATCGTTGATCTTCTTTACGCACGCATCGATCCCAGAATTCGGTTAGGAGCCCGCGTCTCATGAGCGGTTTTAAATATTTCCTATATCAATTACGCCGGAATCCTCTATCGATAGTAGGATTGGCAATATTGCTTGTATTTATTTGCATCGCCATATTTGCCCCCCTTATAGCTCCTCCTCCGGAGGGTCACAAGAACATCTATCAAATACCCAGGGACGGGTATTCGCCAACTCCTCAACCACCGAGTGAAGAACACCCGTTTGGCACTACCCAAGGGCAATATGACATCTACTACGGTGTAATCTGGGGAACCCGTTCAGCTTTTCAGGTAGGGCTAATCGTAATCATTTCGATATTATTCGTAGGTATCATCCTGGGGAGTATTGCCGGGTATTTCGGAGGAATAGCCGATGAAATTATCATGAGAATAACCGATATTTTCCTGGCTTTCCCCCCGCTAATTCTGGCGATGGCAATAACGGTTGCTCTCGGTCCCAGTTTAAACAGCGTGATAGTTGCTCTAATCATCGTGTCCTGGCCATCGTATGCTCGATTAGTAAGGGGCGACATACTCGCCGTAAGGGAAGAGGACTACATACAGGCTACAAGAGGAATCGGGAGCTCCCATCTCCGGACAATCGTCGCACATGTCCTCCCGAACTCCATATACCCTACTTTTATTATGGCTTCTTTGGACATCGGTGCAGTGGTATTATCTGCGGCAGCTCTGAGCTTCCTGGGTCTCGGCGCACCAGAAGGTTACGCTGATTGGGGTCAGATGGTTCAGTTCGCCAGGAACTGGATTGTCGGTCCTTCAGGAAACCCGTTTGCGTACTGGTACGCAGTGACAATCCCCGGATTTTTCATCCTTTTCTTCGTTCTGGGCTGGAACCTGATAGGAGATGCTTTCCGGGATATTTTAGACCCAAGATTGGGAAAGAGCTGATATGAACGTTCTACTATCCATAAAAAATCTAACCGTGCGTTTTTATACCTACGACGGTACGATGGCGGCAATTAATAATCTCAGCCTGAATATCGGAGAAGGCGAGACTTACGGGATTGTCGGAGAAACCGGGTGTGGTAAAACTATGACGGCATTATCCATTTTAAGGCTTATACCACCACCGGGTCGGATAGATAACGGAATCATCGAGTTCAATTATAACAACGGCAAATCCGTTGACCTGCTGAGTATGCCAGAAAAGGAAATAAGGAATATACGGGGTAACAAGATATCAATGATTTTCCAGGAACCAAACTCAGCCTTAAATCCCGTCTATACGATCGGTGACCAGATTTCAGAATCTATTATCCTTCACCGCCAATCAGCGGTGGTTAAAAGAGTACTAGCTGATATTGACAAACCACTGAAAAATCAAAGCTTATTAATTAAAGCATTGGCTCCGATAACCCGCCCCGCGGAAAAATATATCTACAATACGATGAGCAGGTATCCAAACACACGCTTACCCAATTTAGTTCAGAAAATCCCAGTAGTACGGAACTTACTCTGGCGGATAAAGTGGGAATCCACAAAGATGGCAGTTGAATTACTTAAAGACGTTGAAATCCCAGATTCTGAAAGAATCGTCCGTCAGTATCCCCATGAAATGAGTGGCGGTATGAAACAACGCTCTGTTATTGCCATGTCGCTGGCATGCAACCCAAAACTGCTGATAGCCGATGAACCCACCACTGCTCTGGATGTAACCATTCAAGCTCAGATACTTGATCTGTTACGTAATCTTAAAAAGGAACATGAAGCCTCGATTCTTTACATTACCCATGACCTCGGGGTAGCCGCCGAAATATGCGATAGAATTGGCGTGATGTATTGCGGGAGTATCTGTGAGGAAGCGGGAGTTGATGAAATATATGCCAATCCGCTGCACCCCTATACGCAGGCTCTTATGGCCGCTGTACCTAAACCCGGGCAGACGTTCCAATCGATTGCCGGATTTTTACCTGACCTTATGGACGCCCCGGATAGATGCCAATTCCAGCCACGCTGTAATCGCTGCGAGGATATCTGTAAAGAGCAGACTCCCGGAATAAGAGAGGTTTCCCCAGGACATTTTGTGTCCTGTCACCTGGTATAAGGAGTATTTTTTGGAACCGCTGGTAGAAACAAGAAATTTGAAAACCTACTTTCCAATACTGGGAGGATTTCTCAGAAGACCCATCAATATGGTAAAGGCGGTGGATGATGTTACCCTCTCGATTCAGAAAGGGGAATGGATGGGGTTGGTTGGAGAATCCGGGTGCGGGAAAACAACCCTGGGAAAGACCATCCTCCGTTTCTACAAACCGACATCCGGTCATATCTATTTTAACACGCCTTTCGAAATCAAGGGAAAAATCGAAGCGTCAGAACATTTAAAACACAGACCACCAGAAGTAAATTCATTAATCAAGCAGCATGATTTGGCCGCCTTTGGGAATAAAAGACTCTACACGATTAGAAAAAGGATGCAGCTGGTATATCAAGACCCTTATACATCTCTCGATCCCAGAATGAGAATAGGAAATACAATCGGCGAGCCAATAAAAGTAAACAAGCTGCTTCACGGGAAAGCCGTCAAACAAAGAGTAATCGAACTCATGGATATGGTCGGATTATCAAAAGATCACTACAAGAGATACCCCCACCAGTTCAGCGGTGGGCAAAGACAACGGATAGCCATAGCCAGAGCCCTGGCAACCAACCCGGATTTTGTCGTTTTTGATGAGCCCACTTCCGCATTGGATGTTTCTGTTCAAGCACAGATCCTCGAACTACTGAAGATGTTATTGAAAGAAAAAGGGTTAACATATTTGTTCATCACCCATAATCTGAATGTCGCCCAAATCGTCTGCGACAATATCGTAGTGATGTATCTGGGGAAAATCGTCGAAATCAGCAAAGCTGCAACAATCTTTGAAGCTCCAAAACATCCGTATTCCCAAGCGCTGGTATTAGCCACACCAATCCCCGATCCGAAAAGGCGACGGAACAGAATAATTCTTCCCGGTGAAGTCCCGAGTCCTACCAATCCGCCTTCCGGATGCAGGTTTCACCCGAGATGCTCACGGGCTACTGAAGAGTGTATAAACGAAGAACCTCCTCTGGAAAGCAAAGGGGACAGACACCTTGTAGCATGCTGGCATCCACTGAACTGACAAGTTGCCTTACGGAGCTATCTGAGGTAAACACTATATTTTATTCAGGTGCAAATTTCAAAGCTGCTGAATTGATACAATAACGCTTGCCGGTGGGAGGAGGACCATCATCGAAAACATGGCCTAAATGCGCATCACACCTGGCACAGAGCACTTCAGTCCTGTAACGACCCTCGCGGTTATCCTCTTCAAATCTGATATTCAGGTCTGATATCGGTTCATTGAAACTCGGCCAGCCAGTTCCTGAATCGAATTTACGCTTTGTAATAAACAGGTCGGTACCACACCGCACGCATCGGTAGATACCTGGTTCTTTGACATCATTAAAAGTGCAGGTGAACGGGCGTTCGGTTCCTTTTTCAGTAGTAATGGAGTACTGCTCCGGAGTTAATATCTCCTTCCAGACGATATCCGCCTTATAAACCTTTTCAACCTTGATGGTTTTATTCTGTTTGCTATCGAATATGTTTACTTTATCCATTTTCGTCCCTCAATAATACTCTATCCACCTACATCAATAATTTCGATTATTTCGTACGGCTCATGTGTAATATATCCCACCAAGCTCCCAGCTTCACTCATAATAATATCAGAAAACAATAAAATACCTGAATTGTATTTTCCTAACATTAAGTGCGATGTGCCGGTAAAAATGTGGTTCACTCTCACCTGGCTGACGGGACTGGTAATCCCTTTCTTTTTTAAAATAGCTTCTTCTTCATTCAGAAACGATTTTGCATCACCGGGCCAATAGACCAGACAGGCCATATGGTCAACCTCAGGATTGTCATCCGTATTTAAAAATACCAGTGCCGCGTCCAATCCTACCGATTCATACATACTGGCTATCAGAATCGAGAAGTCGTCACAGTCTCCACATTTATTCTGTAAAACTCCATACGCATTCGTATATCGACCACCAGGCGGATCTTCGACATAGTCAATATTTGCTGACACCCAGCAATTAATCGACCATATCTTCCAAGTATCGGAATCTGCATTAATACCATCAGGAGCATCATTTATAATCGAAAGTGCCCTGGTTCTTACTTCATACTGAGTGGGTTCTACATATATTACAACTCTATCAAAGTATTGTTCAGTATCATCGATATTGTTCATTATTTCGTCATAACTCACTGCATATCCATTACTACCCATAATATAAACAACAATAATACCAACAATGAATATTACAATGAACCAACGTATCTTATATAAAAATTTTCTCATACCGATATTATATATCACTTCATCAGTTTATAATCATTTTTATATCAGGAAGGTTATAATTCTCGGTACAGCATCATCATATCGTTAGGATTATCAAATTTTCAATATACCAACCTCGGGAATTTATTAAGTAAGGAGTCTTTTACAGATACTTTCAATGCGTACTATTACTTCATCAATGTCCGAATCGGAAACCATTCGGTGTGTAACGACGCGAAACTGACTACCACCTCGTAAGCCAACCTTTACCCCTACCTTTTCAAGATCCTCAATAAATTCGGAGGCTGACAACTCAGGTGAGAGATTAAACATGACAATGTTCGTGGTTACAGCCTCCGTTTCTAATACGATTCCCTTGATGTTTGCCAGGCCATGAGCTAGTTTTTTGGCATTACTGTGGTCCTCCCGGAGACGATCGACCATCTTTTCCAAGGCTACAATCCCCGCAGCTGCTAAAATCCCTGCCTGCCTCATACCACCACCCAGCATCTTCCGAAACTTACGCGCTCGCTTAATAAAGTCTGCACTACCACAAAGAAGAGAGCCAACAGGGGCGCTTAAACCCTTCGAAAGGCAAAAAGATACCGTATCCACACTCTCCGTGAGTGCATTCACTAGCACCCCAAGGGCAATTGCAGCGTTGAAAATACGAGCACCATCCAGGTGCACGCTCAGCCCATACTCGTGAACAAGGTTACATATCTCCCTTGTATAGTCGGCGTTAAGGACCGCCCCCCCCACAACGATTGTGAGTATTTTCCAAGCAGAGAAGCGTAGTCTGCGGCGAGTGAATATTATTGTCTCTGATAACTAGCTCAACATCATTGAGATTAATTTGACCATGTTTATCATTAGGGACAGTACGCATGATCACACCGGCGAGGGCGGATGCTGCTCCTACCTCATACCATAAAATGTGAGCTTCACTTCCTAAAATAATTTCATTACCATGGTGAGTATGGGTAAGCACGGCTATGAGATTACTCTGGGTACCAGAGGTGGTGAACAAAGCAGCTTCTTTACCTATCCTTTCCGCTGCCATTGCTTCAAGACGGTTGATGGTAGGATCCTCCCCGTAAACATCGTCACCAACTTCCGCTTCAAACATCGCCCGCCGCATTTCAGGCGTAGGGTAAGTTATCGTATCACTGCGTAAGTCGATTATCTTCACTTTAAATTACTCCTACAGGATAATATTTCTATTATTGTAGAGTTTGAAATAAGAGTCAATAAAGACAGGCCAGACTACTAAATGGCCACTTCCAGTAACGAAAGAAGTCACCTCCGTTATTAAGAATAGAATACAAGATGGGTAAAAGTTGTTCCGAAGCTTGATGCAAAGAGCCAATCAATAATCGCCCGGGTCCTTGTTGCAGAACTCAATACACCCGAAGCGGCGATTTAGATTATGCTGTGACAACCGTAGTGGGTAAAGCGAATCGTCAGCGGTGAGCGGTGGCGCAGGGACAATTAAGTCCTCTCCGTTCGGCGAGGCACGCACTGGCTCCGTGCCCACGGATATACAATTTACGAACCATCGCCTTGATTCCACCGGGCTGTACTACACAACGCCCGCAACTATGACCCAACGATAGGGAAGTTCATCAACGTAATTAGCATATAGGACTAAATAGGGTATTCCTTCCAACGGCTTAGACTATTCGAAATATAAGCTTAAAAGTTCTACCTATCGTACAGTACCGCCCACCATAGGGGGCTCGAACTCAAATACTTTTTGCTGGTACTTTTATTTTCAGGCAGAAAGGAATAGTGGTATTGTGCTCACGCCCTCCTTGGCAAGCTACTCCCCCTTCGGGGGAACAAGGGGTAACATTATAGGACAGGCCACAGATGATGCGAGGGCGGGAGGGTGGGAGAAGATAACTATAAAGAGGGATTACCGTAGATAGAGATTGCCACGTCGCTATGCTCCTCGCAATGACATATATGAGTGGGGCGTTAAGGGGGTGAGGTGAGCACCTACCAACAAAATGCAAATATAAGCAAATCCCATAATGACTTGCGAAGAAAGTTGTATTTATAGTATTATTTTTGTATTAGCCCCTGTAGCTCAGGTGGATAGAGCGCCAGCCTCCGGAGCTGGGTGCGAGCGTTCAAGTCGCTCCAGGGGCGTTTCTGGTTGATATGGAGCTAAAGATGACGGAGAATAACAGTCTTATCGAAATAAGGTGGCACGGTCGTGGGGGACAGGGTGCGGTCACTTCCACCGAACTGCTGGCCCAGGCGGCTATCAGCGAAGGAAAATACGCCCAGGCTTTCCCCAGCTTCGGTCCCGAGCGACGGGGCGCTCCGGTGCAGGCTTTCAACAGGATAGACAATAAGGCACCGGTAAGAATCAGGGCCGATATCACCGAGCCCGATGTCGTCGTGGTACTTGACCCCAGCCTGCTCGATAAAGTAAATGTTACGTCCGGTCTGAAAAAGGGCGGTCCGGTCATCATCAATACCAGAAAGACCGCCAAAGAAATAAAAAAGGAATTCGGTATCAAATACCCGGTCGCCACGGTGAACGCCACCAAGATAGCGCGTGAAGTGTTGGGGGTACCGATAGTCAATACCACCGTGCTCGGAGCGGTGATAAAGCTGACGGGGGTGGTGAAGAAAGAATCGGTCCACGCCCCGCTGGTAAAACGCTTCGGCCGGCTGGGAGAAAGAAACATTCAGGCTATGGAAACAGCCTACCAAGAAGTAGCTGAGGAGCAATAGATGGCTAAATCCGAAAGTGAATTAACCTGGAAGGACCTGGAAATCGGCTGCATCATCGAGGCACCCGGCAGCGCCCGGTCGTACGAGAGCGGGACCTGGCGTTCGCAGCGACCTACCTACGACTTTAAGAAGTGCATCAAGTGCGGTCTGTGCGCGCTGTTCTGTCCCGAGGGATGCATAGAGCAGAATGAAGACGGGTACTTTGAAGCCGACCTGTTCTACTGCAAGGGATGCGGCATCTGCGCCCGGGAGTGCTGGCCCAGGGTGATAAAGATGGTAGAGGAGGAGGAGTAAATGACAACTACAAGAGTTGGAATTGAAGTATCGATAGCCTTGGCGGACGCCGTTAAGCTGGCCAATCCGGATGTTATCGCGGCCTATCCTATTACCCCGCAGACCCATATCGTCGAACACCTGGCGGAACTGGTAGCCGACGGAGAGCTGGACGCCGAGTATATCCCGGTAGAATCGGAGCACTCGGCGATGAGCGCCTGCCTGGGCTCGGCGGCATCGGGGGCCAGGACATTTACCGCCACCGCCAGTCAGGGTCTGGCGCTGATGAACGAGGTAGTATATGTTGCCGCGCCGATGCGGCTCCCGATAGTCATGGCAGTAGCCAATCGCGCGCTGTCGGGGCCGCTGAGCATCTGGTGCGACCACTCCGATATGATGTCGGTAAGAGATACGGGCTGGATACAGATAATCGGCGAGAACGGACAGCAGTGCGTGGACAATATCATCTGCGCTTTCCGCATCGCCGAGGACAAGAGAGTCCTGCTGCCGGTAATGGTCCACCTGGACGGCTTTAATTTAACGCATGTTATCGAACCCATAACCTTCCCGGAGCAGGCAGAGGTCGACCGATTCCTTAAACGAACTCCATTCCCGCTACCGCTGAATCCGGACAGACCGGTAGCCATGGGAGAGTTCGCGCCGCCCTTTATCTTCACCGAGTCGAAATGGGCGCACGAAATGGCAATTGTCAATTCCAAAAAGGTGATAATAGAAATCTGGAATGAATTTAACAAAAAGTTCGGGCGGCAGTATTGCCCGGTAGAGAAACACCACAGCGACGGTGCCAAAGTGGTGCTGATGACCATGGGAGCCGTCGGCGAGACGGCCTCGGTAGCTGTCGATGAAATGATTGCCGAAGGCCAGGACGTGGGGCAGATAAGACTGCGCCTGTGGCGTCCCTTCCCCTTCGAGGAACTGCGAGAGTCGGTCAAGGACGCCGACGTGCTTATCGTACTGGACAGAGCCATCTCCTACGGCGGACCGGGGGGACCACTCGCTTCCGAGGTCAAGTCGGCTTTCTATGACCAGGCGAAAAGGCCAAAGATTGTCAGCTTTGTGGGGGGACTCGGCGGACGGGATATCACCGTCGCGGGATTCAAAGACCTTATCAAGAAAGGCATAGAAATCGCCGCTAACGGGAGCAAGAATGAATACGAGATTTACGGGGTGAGGGAATAATGGAAAAATACGCGGTTTACGTACCTCGACTGGTCAAGAAAAGAGAGAATTTAGCGCCGGGGCACCGCGCCTGTATCGGCTGCGGCGAAGCCCTGGCGATGCGGCATGTGTTCAAAGCCCTGGATAATAACGTTATCGTCGTCAACGCCACCGGCTGTATGGAGATTTTCACCTCGCAGCTGCCGCTTAGCTCCTGGCATCTCCCCTGGATACACACCCTCTTCGAGAATGCGGCCGCGGTGGCCTCCGGCATCGAGGCAGGCTATAAAGCGATGAGGAGGAAGGGTGTACCGCTGCCGGAGAATACCAAGGTCGTCGCCATCGGCGGCGACGGCGCCACCAGCGATATCGGCCTCCAGGCAATATCCGGTGCCCTGGAGAGAGGCCACGATTTTACCTATATCTGCTTCGATAACGAGGCTTACATGAATACCGGCATCCAGCGTTCCTCGGCGACGCCTTTCGGCGCGATGACAACCACTTCACCGGTGGGCAAGAAAAGCTTCGGGCAGTTCAGCTGGAAGAAGAACATGCCGGAGATTGCCGCCGCCCACAACATCCCCTACGTCGCTACCGCCTGCCACAGCTACCCCTTCGACCTAATGGACAAGGTGAGAAGGGCCGTTAATACACCGGGCCCGGCTTACGTCCACATCCTCGTGGTATGCCCCACCGGCTGGCGGAGCGCCACCGATACCGTTATCAGGCTGGGCCGGCTGGCGGTGGAAACCGGCATATTCCCCCTGTACGAAGTAGTCAACGGCGAGTACAAAATGAGCCTGGACCTGCCAAAATTAAAGCCGGTACAAAGCTACCTGAAACAGCAGGGCAGGTTCCGCCATCTCAGCGACGACCTCATTCAACAGATACAGGATAGAGTCAAGCTCGAATACCAAAAGCTATTGGGAAAGGCGAAAAATGGCAATAAAAGGACTGCGAGAAACAGTAAAAAAGGCACTGCAAAAACACCAGCACGATAAATCATTAATCGTCGATATCCTGCAGGACATACAGTCGGAAATAGGATACCTACCCAAGGCAGCCCTGGAGGAGACCGGGAAACAGCTGGACGTACCGGTGAGTCGGGTTTACAGCGTGGCCACCTTTTTCAAGGCTTTCAGCCTGACCAAGCGGGGACGCCACCTGATAAGCGTCTGCATGGGAACCGCCTGCCACGTGAGAGGGGCGGTAAAAGTCCTGGAGCAGATAGAGCAGGAATTGAAGATTAACAGGGGTGGGACGACTAAGGACTTAAAATTCACCCTGGAGACGGTGAACTGCGTGGGAGCCTGCGCGCTGGGTCCCATGGTAATCATTGGTGAAGACTATCACGGAGAGATGACGCCCGAAGGAATCACATCCGTGTTGAAGGAATATAATTAATTAGTGGAGGATGTCACCAGTGGCAAAACTAAAATCACCGACCGAACTGGAGACTCTTAGAAAATCAATAGTCGCGAAAAGGGACCCCGACAAAACGGTCGTAGCCATCTGCAACGGCACGGGATGTCACGCACATGGCTGCATCGCCGTGACCGAAGCCTTCCGCAAGGAAGTTAAAAAGCAGAAACTGGCCGACAAGGTAGATGTCAGGGCGACGGGCTGTCACGGATTCTGCGAGAGGGGACCCCTGGTGGTTATCAAGCCCGATGATATTTTATACCAGAGGGTCAGAGTTAAAGACGTACCGGAGATTCTTACCGAGACGGTAGGGAAGAGCAACACGATAGAGAGATTACTGTATACCGACCGGGAATCCGGCGCCAAGATAGCCTGCGAACACGACGTACCTTTTTATAAAGGGCAGAAGCGCATCGTCTTCGGGAATAACGGCTCTATCGACCCGACATCCATCGAAGACTATTTAGCCGTGGGAGGTTACGCTGCACTGGCTAAAGCGTTGAAAATGACCCCCGAGGCAATCATCGACGAGATAAAGAAGTCAGGGCTGCGGGGACGCGGCGGGGGCGGTTTCCCCACCGGTAATAAGTGGGAAAGCACCCGAAACGCAGAGGGCGATACACGATACATTATCTGCAACGCCGACGAGGGCGACCCGGGGGCCTATATGGACCGGAGTCTGGTCGAAGGTAATCCGCACAGTGTGCTGGAAGGCATGATAATCGGCGCTTACGCCATCGGCAGCAGCCAGGGCTACATCTACATCCGTAACGAGTACCCGCTGGCGGTAGAGCACGTCAGGAAAGCCATCCAGCAGGCGGAAGCACTCGGCCTGCTGGGCAAGAATATCCTGGGCTCGGGTTTCAGCTTCGATATACGCATCAACCGGGGAGGCGGCGCTTTTATTTGCGGTGAGTCTACCGCTTTAATGGCATCGCTGGAAGGCCGAGTGGGCGAACCCCGCGCTAAATATATCCACACCTCGGAGCAGGGATTGTGGGGCAAGCCGACCAACCTCAATAACGCCGAGACATGGGCCAACGTACCGATTATCATCAGTAACGGCGCCGCGTGGTACGGCAAGATAGGCACGAAAAACAGCAAGGGCACCAAGATATTCTCTCTGGTGGGGAATATCACCAATACCGGCCTGGTGGAAGTACCGATGGGGATTACGCTGCGGGAGATAGTATTCGACCTCGGCGGGGGAATCCCGAAGGGGAGGAAATTCAAAGCCGTACAGACCGGCGGACCTTCCGGAGGCGTTATCCCGGAGAGCCTGCTGAACCTGACCGTGGACTTCGATGAGCTTACCAAAGCGGGTTCGATGATGGGCTCGGGTGGCATGATTGTCATGGACGACAAGACCTGCATGGTCGAGATAGCCAGGTACTTCGTGTCCTTCCTGGAAGGCGAGTCCTGCGGTAAATGCCTGCCATGTCGAGAAGGGCTGCAGCAGATGCGCGATATCCTAACCCGCATTACCGAAGGCAAAGGCAAAATGAGTGATATAGACCTGCTGGAAGAGCTTTCCGCCACCTTACAGGACGCGGCTCTCTGCGCCCTGGGCCAACAGGCTCCCAATCCGGTACTCAGCACCCTCAAGCATTTCCGCGACGAGTACGAGGTCCATATCAAAGAGAAGAAATGCCCCGCTGGCGTCTGTAAAATCGGGGATGCCAAAGAAAAATAAGGATATATGAAAATGGTAAAACTGACGATAAACGGAAGAAAGATACAAGCGGAGGAGGGCACTACCGTATTATACGCCGCCCGGGATAATAATATCTTTATTCCGACCCTGTGCGAGAACGAGGCCGTAGCGCCTTACGGCGCCTGCCGCCTCTGCCTCGTGGAGATAAAGACCGCCAGGGGGCGGGAAAGACTGGTTACCTCCTGCATCTACCAGGTAGAAGAGGGGCTTAACGTCAACACAAATACGGAAAGAATACGGAAAATACGCGGGATGCTGCTGGAGCTTCTATTAGCCAGGTGCCCCGATTCCGAGGTTATTAAAGACATGGCTGCCGAAGCGGGGATTACCAGAACTAGGTTTACCAAACGCAAAGGCAACAACAAGTGCATCCTCTGCGCCAACTGCGCCCGTACCTGCGAGGAAGTAGTTGGCGTATCCGCCATAAGTCTGGCTAACAGGGGTGTGGACAGAGAGATGACTACTCCTTTTGGCGATGACTTTTCTGAGGCATGTATTGGCTGCGGCTCCTGCGCCTACAGCTGTCCCACCGGCGCGATAACGTTGACGGACAGGGGTAGCAAGAGGGTTATCAAGTGGCCGCATAACCGTATGGAATTCAAGCTTCAGAAGTGCTCCGTTTGCGGTAACTACTGGGCCCCGGAGAAACAGATAGAGTACATCGCAAAAATATCCGGGACACCGCTCAGCGAGTACGACGTTTGTTCCGACTGCCGCGATTAAGTGTTAAAAAGGGCATTCAAGAGGGACGGAACAGTAATATTGAACCTATCCCCCTGACCCCCTTCCCCTGGGTATTGATAAAGGGAAGGGGGAATATTATTTTCGAAGGGGGTTTGACACCCCTTCGGACTTCCCCGAAACATCTTGCGCCTTATCAGGCACTCGGCTATACTGATAAAGTCGGGGTGTGGCGCAGTCTGGTTTAGCGCGCAGCGTTTGGGACGCTGAGGTCGGTGGTTCAAATCCACTCACCCCGACCAGCGAGGTAGGGGATAGATTTACATAACATTAGGTTGAATTTCTACGTCTATTGACAGCTTTCTGTAATATCTCTTCGAACTCGTCGGTAACCTTCTCCCAGCTGTTTCCCGCCACGAACTCCCTGGCTTTTCGCCCCAATTCTTGGAGATGCCCGCTATCAGCCATTTCCAGAGCTTTTTGGATAACGTCTTCAGGGCGATCCACGTAGACCACGCCGTTATCCATGCCGAATTCCTTCATAACGCCGCTGAGTCGGGTACTAATGACCGGTTTCTGCATTGCCATGTACTCGTACAGCTTAATGGGAACGATATCCCTCATAATTTTTTCATCGGGATAAGCGGGCAGAATACAGATATCGGCTACAGATATAAGCCCGGGAATCTCTTTATAAAGTTTTTTACCGGTAAGAATCAGCCTGTCCTGCAGATTATACTCCACCTGTATCTTTTGAAGCTCGCTGTAGGCGTCGCCCTCGCCGACGACGACCAGTTTTATATTACTATCCATCTTAGCCAATTGCAGGGCTACCTCTTTAAGTCCTGCGAATTTATACAGCCAGCCCATGAAGAAAAGGACGGTATCGGTCTCCTTCAGTCCCAACTCCGTCCTCAGAGCGGTATCGGCGTTAGCGGGATGGAACCGTTTAGCGTCGATGCCGGTCCTGAGAATGCGCGTTTTATCAGGGGGAGCCCCCAGAGCAGCGACAACTTCCCTGAGGCCCTCGTTGATAACGAGAACCGCGTCCGACCGCTTTAAAGCCATTTTCTCAAACAGAACGCCGAGAGGTTGAACCAGCCTGGTGGGGATAAGGCGGTGGAGAACATCCAGCCAGTAATAAATAAACGGAATGCTGTTTTCCCGGGCGGCATCAGCCGCCAGATAGCTGTTGAGTATCCCGAAGCCTACGATTACATCCGGCTTGAATTCATTTATCTGGCGCTTGATCTCTTTTCTATGGGTGATAACCAGTGACAGATAGTTCAACCAGGGCGCTTTGATAATACCGGGCCTAACGACATTTACAGTAGCACCCTGGTATATCTTGGATATATTATCGAAGCATTTTCTTTTTGTGGAAAAGCTTTTATCCCGTTCATCCATCCACCTGAGTTCATAATCGATGACGCGTACCTTGTGTCCGCGCAGCGAAAGCAGTTCCGCCAGATGATGCTGCTGGATAGGGTTGCGTTTTATCCAGTCGGTTTCCTGGGTAATCAGAATTTTCATAGGACTATGTAATTATAGCTTTGAAAATATTTTCTAGCAATGTATAGATAATTCCGACTTTTTTATACTCTCCCCCTTACCCCCTCTCAAACAGATATATTGTAATAATGCGTTTATTTCTTTGTTTGAGAGGGGGCTTCGCCCCCTCTCGCTGCGCACTCCCCTCTGGATAAAGTATAAAAACTCGCCAGAAACATTACTTGACAAGATAAAATGATGGCGTTAAAATATAGCCGAATAATACGGAATACAGTTTCCTATTGCCTTATTATTTATTTGCTGATGGTATTCGAATCACAAAGCGTAGAACGAAAAGAACTGGCGATTATGAGAATCCTGAGTGACTCTCCGGAGCCTCTCGGCGCCAGAGTTATCGCTCATAATCTGAAGGACTACGGATTCGAACTCGGTGAAAGGGCAGTAAGATACCACCTCAAGCTGCTGGACGAACGCGGCCTGACGTACCTGGTAGGGCGGCGTGATGGCCGCGGCCTTACCGAAAAGGGCACCGAGGAAGTGAAGTCGGCCCTGGTCAAGGACAAGATAGGCTTTTCCATATCCAAGATAGAAACACTATCGTTTCGGACTACCTTCGACTGCGAGACACGCAGCGGCATGGTGCCGGTCAACGTGTCATTTTTCCCGCAGCAGCAGTTTTCCAGAGCAATGACGACGATGAAATTCGCCTTTAAAGCCAGACACTGTGTCAGCGACTTCGTGGCGGTGGCTCCCGAAGGGCAGCATCTGGGAGAAGTGACCGTTCCCCAGGGGAAAACGGGACTGGCCACGGTCTGCAGTATCGTGTATAACGGGGTACTGCTGAAAGCAGGTATACCGATGGACTCGCGTTACGGCGGCATTCTCGAGCTTCGAAATCAAAAACCGTTACGCTTCGTCGAGCTTATAGATTACACCGGTTGCTCGCTGGATCCTTCGACGATATTCATCAAAGCGGGCATGACTTCGGTAAGGGAAGTAGTCAGAACGGGCGACGGGAAACTGCTGGGCAACTTCCGGGAAATCCCGTCGATATGCCGTCCGATGGCGGAGGAAATTATCAAAGGCCTCAACGATGCCGGAATCCGGGGCCTGATAGCGATAGGGGAGACCAGTGAGCCGGTATGTGAGATGCCAGTTGAACAGAATAAAATCGGGCTGGTGCTTATCGGCGGGCTAAATCCGGTAGCGGCCGCCGAAGAAGCCGGTATCGATACCAACAACCTGGCCATGAGCACGGTCATGGAGTACCGCGACCTGATTAATATTCAGGAGGTCATAGTTTGAAAGAAGTAAAAATAATTCCTTGTCTGGACGTCAAAGACGGCAGGGTGGTGAAGGGTGTGAAATTCGTTAACCTGAGGGACGCCCGCGACCCCGTGGAAGCGGCGCAGGCCTACTGCCGTGAAGGCGCCGACGAACTCGTTTTCCTGGATATATATGCCACCGTCCAGAACAGGAAGACACGACTGGAATGGGTGAAACGCGTCGCCGACGTGGTTACGGTGCCGTTTGCCGTCGGAGGAGGTATCAGCAGCGTTGCCGACATGAAAGAACTGTTTAAGCTGGGAGTGGATAAAGTATCCATCAATACCGCCGCTGTAAAACATCCCGAGCTTATCAGGGAAGCTGCCAGCGAGTTCGGCGGGGAGAAACTGGTAGTAGCCATCGACGGACGAAAGAATCCCTCGGGTAGCGGCTTACCGCGGCTCGAAGTAGTAGTCAGGAGCGGGGAGGAGCCTTCCGGTCTGGAAATCGTAGCGTGGGCCAGAAAAGTAGAAGAGCTCGGAGCGGGAGAAATTCTACTTACCAGCAAAGACGCCGACGGCACCAAGGCAGGCTATGACATCGAGATGACCAGAGCCGTCGCCGAAGCGGTAAACATTCCGGTTACGGCTTCGGGCGGTGCCGGAAAACTGGAGCATTTATACGAAGCCATAGTCGAAGCCAAAGCCTCGGCAGTGCTGGCTGCCTCTATTTTTCACTTCGGAGAAATATCCATTCCCCAAGCCAAGCAATACCTGAAAGAGAAGGGAATACCCGTAAAAATTTAAGAAAAGAAAAGGAGAAGACCAAGATGAATCTACAGCGACCCAATGCCAATGATGCGACCCGTACGGCTAACCGCTCCCGCAACGTATCACCGATGAGCGGTATCTGCACACGGTGTATCGACGGCTGTACCGGCAACTGCGAGGTCTTTAAGGCGACCTTCCGCGGCCGGGAACTGATTTACCCCGGACCGTTCGGCGACATCACCGCCGGCGGCGACAAAGACTATCCAATCGACTACTCGCATCTGAATATCCAAGGCTATGCCCTCGGGGCCAGAGGCATGCCCGAGGGAGTCGAAGGCAACCCCGATACGGCTACTTTTCCCTCCGTCAGCACCGAGACGGAATACGGGTGGGACATCAAGGTTAAAATGAAGACACCCATATTCACCGGGGCACTGGGCTCCACCGAGATAGCACGTAAGAACTGGGAGCATTTTGCCATCGGCGCGGCTATCAGCGGCGTGACGCTGGTCTGCGGTGAAAACGTCTGCGGCATCGACCCTCAACTTGAGCGAGACGCCAAGGGCTACGTTGTCAAATCCCCCGATATGGACCGCCGTATCGAGACCTACCGCCGCTATCACCAGGGCTACGGTGAAATCCTGGTGCAGATGAACGTCGAGGACACCAGGCTGGGCGTGGCCGAATACGTCCACGAGAAGCATGGCCTGGAGACAATAGAATTGAAATGGGGGCAGGGAGCCAAGTGCATCGGCGGCGAAATCAAGGTGAACAGCCTGGAGAGGGCGCTGGAACTACAGAAACGCGGCTATATCGTCACTCCCGACCCGTCCAATCTGGTAAACCAGGCGGCTTTCAAGGACGGGGCTATCAAGGAATTCGAACGGCACAGTCGATTGGGATTCATCGATGAAGAGGGCTTCTACACCGAAGTAAATAGATTACGCAACATCGGCTTCAAGCGGGTTACCCTGAAAACGGGCGCCTACGGACTCCGCGAGCTGGCTATGGCGATAAAATGGAGCTCTAAAGCCAAGATAGACTTACTGACAATCGACGGCGCTCCGGGCGGCACCGGGATGAGCCCCTGGCGCATGATGGAGGAATGGGGTATGCCCAGTCTTTACCTGCACGCCGCCGCCTACGACTTCTGCCAGAAGCTGGCGGACAAGGGAGAAAGAGTGCCGGATATCGCTCTTGCCGGGGCTTTCAGCAGCGAGGACGGCGTATTCAAGGCCCTGGCGATGGGCGCGCCCTTTACCAAAGCAGTTTGTATGGGCCGAGCGCTGATGATTCCGGGCATGGTAGGAAAGAATATCCAGCAATGGCTGAAAGACGGCAAACTGCCCAATACCGTAAGCCAGTTCGGCTCGACGCCCGAAGAGATATTCGTGAATTACGAGGATGTTAAGGATATCGTCGGCGCCAACGAGATGAAGAATATCCCGCTGGGAGCTGTAGGCATCTACAGCTACAGCGAAAAGATAAGAGTCGGCTTACAGCAGCTGATGGCGGGCGCCAGGTGCTTCAGTCTGCCGGCAATTACGCGGCAGGAACTGATGTCCCTCACCGAGGAATGCGCCAAGGTCACCGGCATACCTTACCTGATGGAATGCTACCGCGACGAGGCGATGAAGATCCTGAACGGTTAGTAGAGTTCCATTATAAAAAGACGAACGAGCCCCGATTTACCGGGGCTCGTTGTATTTCAGCTTCCTCCGAAGATAGCAAAACGGGCATCGTTCTAAGAATACCCGTTTTAACTATTGGCTGTTTCTATTGAAAATGACTAGATTGCCTGGCCATCTTCAGGGATGAGATTGACCTTGCCGTCTTCGACGTTAACATCTATGGGAATACCATCCACACCCTCACGCACCAGCATCCAGCCGTGACCCTGGCTGGCGTACTCCTTGGCATTTTCATAGTCGTCAGCGAAAACCAGCATGCTCTTGGCTACAACGATGTAGAAGGGGCGGAACTTCTCCGAAGAACAGTAGTCTTTTCCTTCGCAATTAGCGCAGTCTTTCTTATAGTCAAAGTAGTCTCTCTCGCACTGGCATTGCTGGATTTTCCACTTGTTCTTGACCGTTCCCTGCTTGTACTTACTCTTCAATGTTAACATACGTTAAGATATTAGCACATGATGCAATACCTGAAAATACTACTTTAGTACTGTACGAAATTCCTAGTACGTAGTACCTAAGGGCCATGTTTTGTACCTAGTTTTATAAATAGGGTGGGGGCGTAGGGCAGTAATAAGGGATCCATTCAAGCAATAACTTGACATTTTCTTTCATATTGATTAGATTGTGTCTGCATATAAAAATATAGAAGAAACAATATTTACCCGGCACCAGTAAAATGGGGGCATTGACTCGCCACCTGCATCTGGGCACTTGGGTGGCGGTGAGCCAACAGTGAAACCGACCTGAAATATGGTCGGTTATTTATTTGTAGGGAGGTGATAGGTGAGAAGATTATGCAAACTTTTGAATTATCAAGGGAATTGAAAAAGGAGGAAACAAAATGTCAACAGAAGAGAACAAAGCCGCTGTCCGCCGTTTCTATGAAGAGGTTATCAACAAAAAGAATATGGCTATAATACCTGAACTCATCGCTTCCAACTATGTCTTCCACATGACTCCGGAAATAAAAGGTCCAGAAGGAGTAAAGAATTATTTCACCACGGTATTTACTGCGTTCCCTGATTGGCATGAAAAAATTGACTATATGTTCGCCGAAGGGGATATGGTAGCTACTTTTACCACGTTTACCGGTACATTCACTGGTAAATGGGGAGATATCGCTCCAACGGGAAAGAAAGTAACATCACAATCAGCAAATTTATGCCGTCTTGAAGGTGGTAAACAGGTTGAAGTGTGGGGAATTATGAATGCACTGACGATTTATCAGCAGGCGGGTATCCCAATTCCTAACCAGTAAATAAACAAAAAAGAAAGGAGGAAATAAAATGTCAGTAGAAGAAAATAAAGCAACATTACGCCGCGTTGTCGAAGAGATATTCAACAAAGGGAATATGTCGGTAGTGCCTGAACTTATCGGGACTGGTTATGTTTACCATAGTCCTTTTGGGGAATTTAAAGGTCCCGAAGGCTTTACACAATTCGTCAACATGACTCGCAACGCGTTTCCCGATATTCATATGACGCTTGACGATATGGTCGGCGAAGGGGACAAGTTGGCTGTTCGGCTTTCTTGGCGGGGTACATTCAAGGGTAAGTTTGGAGACATAGAACCGACAGGTAAACCAGTAAATATGAGCGCTGCTTACTTCTATCGCTTTGAAGGTGGCAAGGAAGTGGACGCTATGCCATATGCTGATATGCTGAGCATGTACCAGCAAATGGGTGTCTCCATTCCCGGCCAATAGAGTCAGGGAAACGGTATTTGATTCACACGATAATTACATATTTAAAGGAGAAGTACAATGAAAATACTATCTATCGCTAAACCCAAGGAGTTACTTTTTTCACTGCCACCAGAGACAAGAACACAACTAGTGAAAGGAAGCATAGAACCAACGAAACAACTGAAGGACAAAGGCAAAATCCTTGCTCAGTACTATTCGCCCACATCGCAGTATGTTTTCGTTATCCTGGATTATGACGATACAGAAGAATGGATGAAAGACCTAGCGTCTAATCCAGTTATGACCTATTACGACCAGGAGATATATCCGATAGTTGATTTGTTAGATGCACTAAAACTTGCTGACGTAACTTAAAAGTGTGTGGGGAATTGACGCTTGGTATTCAAATATGAAGAGTTACCCACTTATTGAATCGGATATAGAGCAATATAAAGATTGGTTGAAGCAGGCGAAAGCTGCGAAGTAATATCTATTTATTCAATGTAATAACGGAATATCCAAGAAGTAAGGGAGTCTCTTCGGGGGCTCCCTTCTCTATTTGTGAACATTAGAGTATCTTAGTTCTGGTATGATTAACTTTCACCTATCTCCTCAAGATACCCCTTTTCAAATAAAGCTGTCGTAGAGAACACGTTGAAAATTCTTGCTTTCCATAAACGTATGGCGTAAAATCTACGTGTAATCGCCTCTGCGGGAGTAACTCAGTTTGGTAGAGTCCCTGCCTTCCAAGCAGGTTGTCGCGGGTTCGAGTCCCGTCTCCCGCTCCATAGACTAAAGAAAAATAGCAGATAATAACAAAAAAGGAGGCTTAGCGGAGAATGGCAGATTACGCGGCTCTTAAGAAAAAGGTTGATGAACTTACCGAAAGGGAATGGGATATTGACGGCATTAAAGCCAGGATTAATGGATATGTTGCCAACGGGATTCCCAGAGATAAGCGTTCACACGAGGAAATTATAGCCAGCCGGGAAGAAATCCTCGACCGCGTTCAGTACCGAGCCGAGGAATACAATTTTACCTTCAAGAACTGCGCCCAGGGCACGGCACTGGCCCTGATGGAAGAGTTCGGCCTAGGCAGCATGGAAATCATCAAGGCATTGTCTCCTTTCCCTGGCGTAGGAGGGACGGGCGATATGTGCGGGGGTATAACGGGCGCCCTGATAAACTTCGGGCTTTATTTCGGCAGCGACGACCCGCTGGACCTTTCGATAATGGGAGACCCCGAAAGAAATCCCATCCTCATCTCACAGAAATACATGGCTTTCTTCGAAGGCGAAGTCGGGCATATGTACTGCGCCGATATCATCGAAACGGTGACCTTGGGGCACCGGCTTAACCCGGGGGATAGCGATACCGCCATGACCCTTTTCACCGAAGAGAAAGGCTTCCAGAAATGCGGTCTGCCACCGGGAATAGGCTGCAGGATTGCGGCGGGATTCATCATCGATAGCATGCAATAGTATCCCCCATGACTCTTATATTTAAGGTCTGATTTTTGAAGTGTTTTGGCATGTCTTTATAATCGGCTCTTTGGCCGTCTTCGTATCTATCCTCGTTTACCGGACAATCAGAATCATTAACCTGCCGACTCATCTGAGATGGGAACTGCGCAAGGTATTCAGTCAGGAATTGGGCTGGGCACCAAAGGAACTACATGAAAAGGGCACGGTACTGCAGCTGGAGGTGGGCTCTCCTACCGGCATGAAGTTCAGCGTAGCTATAGACAACCTGGAGTTCCTCGACGAAGATTTCAGCGAAGCCACCGGTATCGAGGTTAAAACGGTGTGGGACAAGGAGGGCGCCGACGTGCTCCTGATTCACAGCGCGGGGGATATCGTCTCCTTGTAATATATTCTTGGCTCTTGTGACCAATAACGGGATAACGTCATCAGTCAGGCAAACGAATTTTCAAGGAGAGATTGATAAATATGGCGCAAATGGAACTGGCGGGCAGTACTTACGAAGTCGATGAAAACGGATTCATGCAGGAAACGGATAGATGGACCGAGGATATCGCCAAAGCATATGCCGAACTGGAAAACGTCAACGAATTAACGGAAGAGCACTGGGAAGCAATAAATTACGTGAGGAGCTACTACCTGAAAAACGATATCTGCCCGATGATAAGAAGGCTTATCAAAGAGACGGGTTTTAACCTGAGTAAGCTGTATCAGCTATTCCCGAAGGGACCGGCGCAGTCTGCCTGCAAGTGGGCGGGCGTACCCAAGCCGACCGGTTGTGTATAGATAATAAAACAGGTTACCCACCAGGAAGGGTAGTTTACATAATACTATCTCTTATTTGATTTTTCTACGGCCAGCGTACATTGCCGGTATTATGATGGTATGTTGATAACAGGGCCAAATAACGGTACAATATCTTGTAAAGCATATCGAATAAAATACTAACTTCAAGAAGGGCTCGTAGCTCAGTGGTAGAGCGGTCGGCTCATAACCGATTGGTCGTAGGTTCGATACCTACCGAGCCCACCAAATTTTCTTACCGTAATTTTTCACAAGGTCTCATTTTCTCTGTTTTTAAAAACGGTGCAGCAGCAGGGGAGCGATGTTTATGTAAAAGGCTTTAACATGCCTAATCTTACATAACATATATTGTGCGCCCCAAAGCGGAGGGGGTTTGGGGGATTGACATAATCGAGGGAGTGGAAAGACTTTACCTATAGCAAATATTAAAATTGATATGCACTTTTTTCAATCGGTAGCCGCTTCAGCTTTTTCTGCTAAAGACATCGCGCTTCTTAATAATAATTTCCAGTGTTTTTGATATTCATCGTCAGACACTTCCTCCGCTACCCATTTATATCCTAATTTAATATGCGTTTGGAGCTTCTTAGTAGTTTTTTGGGCTAAGTTTTCAAGATTACAACTGAACTGTTTATCAAGTGATTTGGATATCAAGACCATGCGTTTCCCCATAGCGTCAAGATTCTGGTATCTCATTATCAGATTTATGCGGGGATTTCTGTTGTGGTATTCAAAAATCATATCTACTTTTGTCTTATCTAGCTGTGGTAAAGACTTGATCAATTCTACAATAGGAAGCGGAGTAAGTGGAACTGATGTTTCACACTTCGCAATATCGGTAGCCCATTCTACAATTGTAATCAATTTGCGTTCTTTTCTTTCTCTTTTTTGTATGCTGCGAGTCTGACGAATAGTCCTCCATGCCATAATACCAAGGAAAAGTGTACCGCCGCCTACAATGATTGCCGCAATAAGGTTTATACAATTATCAGTATCCATACCCTCATTATAGCACTTTTCAGCAATATTATTATGTCATGTGTAAATCCCCCTTAATCCCCCTTTTTCAAAGGGGGACAATATTATTTGAAAATGGGTCATCTCCCTTTTGTAAAGGGAGACCGAGAGGGATTTAACCGGGGAGTAGCTTGCGTAGAGGGGCGCCAGCCCCTCTTATATAAATTGCCCCCTTTCCTTTGATACCTCGTAAGGAGAGGGGGTCAGGGGGTGAGGTAGAAAACAACCCGGGGGGATAAGGGGGTGGGTTCACTAAAAAATAGCGCAACAATACTCCATTGTCTTTTATAATACAATTTTAGAGATAAAACAGGGCAATATATAATAAAATCAACGTGCCAGAATTATCAAACGTCTTTAAGATGTTTACTTCATGGCAGCCAAGGCCTTGGCTATCTGGTCAAGCTTTACTTCCATCTTCACGGCCGGGATGACTTCAGTGTCAAAGCCCATCATCGACATCTGTTGCAGAGTCGGCATAAGGACATCGATGCTGGGAGCCTCCCACAGGCAAACAATGAACATTTTGGCCTGAGCCGAATACGACGCCAGCAGCTTGCCGCCGGGTACAAACTGTCCCGGGTTCGCCCCGACCTTCTTCCCCATTTCAACCATAGCGGGCATCGTTTGCGCCGTGAGATTATTGTTCGGCGTGTGGATAAGAATGTATTCCATGATGTTTTACCTTTCCTTTCTTAATAGTACAACCATTATACTCTCATTAATTATTTTGTAAAAGTTTGCCAGTGGGGGAATAAATGCCGGAAAAAATATCCGGGGGAAAAGGGGTCGGGTAAAAACTATAAAAAAGATGGAAAACGGTGGGATTTTGGTCATGAAAACCGATTCAT